>Ga0209963_1000683_pt1 | contig 34966 bp, 31 predicted proteins | sample ThiBio_1000_biof_2_FD_183957 | JGI IMG/M metagenome (GOLD analysis project Ga0209963, IMG submission 183957) | Wastewater bioreactor microbial communities from Cape Town, South Africa - Thiocy_cont_1000_biof (SPAdes) | ecosystem: Engineered > Bioreactor > Thiocyanate-remediating >...
AACACGCTATTCTGGTGCGCCACGGCGTTGCTCCTCGCTGATGCCTCGATTCGCTGTCACCCGAACCGAAGCCAGTAGAATCAACGCCGTGGTAGAAGTACAGCAAAATCGAACCGGACAGCCGTGGCCGTCGAGCCGGCCATCCCCACCGGCACCCCTGCCACGAGGATGGCCGGCTCGACGGCCGGCCATGACGGGGAGGGTGCGTCCGCGGCTCGCCCCGCGGACGGGGTGGCTGCGTCCTCGGCCCGCCCCGCCGTTGGGGAGGGTGCGCCCGCGGCCCGCCCCCCCGCGCCTCGCCGGGTCGGCACCGCCCGTGCGTCCGCCCCTACGCCGCGCGGCCTGCCCCGCCGCGACGGGCACGCACCGGCCCGGTGCTTGCATCCCGCGGCGGCACGACGCAAACGAAGCCGCTGCACGGCCGTGATCAGACACGCTACGGTCGGCGCGGGACTGACAGGAGAGGCCACGATGACATCCAGCTTTGGCCGCCGCGGGATCGCGGCCGCTGCCGCGTTGCTGCCGGCGATCGCCCTGACCGGCACCGCGCTCACCGGCACCGCCCAGGCACAGACCTCGGGCGAGACCACCTTCGACCGCATCCGCCGCACCAAGGTCCTGCGCATCGCCGCGCTGCCGGGCGAGCTGCCGTATTTCCAGAAGGACCTCGCGAGCGGCGAATGGAGCGGGGCCGCGATCTGGATGGCGCAGGACATCGCCAAGGTTTTCGACGCGAAGCTGGAATACCTCGAATCGACCTACGGCAACTCGGTGCTCGACCTGCAGTCGAACAAGATCGACCTCGCCTTCGCGCTGAACCCGACGCCGGCGCGCGCGCTATCGATCAGCTTCACCCATCCGATGATCATCCACCCGTTCGGCTGCCTCACGAAGAAGGGGCTGGATCCGAAGACCTGGGACGACCTCAACAAGCCCGAGATCCGCATCGTCTACGACATCGGTTCGCTGCACGAGACGGCGGCGAAGCGCTACTGCCCGAAGGCGCAGCTCACCGGCTACAAGACGCGCGACGAATGCACGCTCGCGCTGCAGTCGGGGCGGGCGGATGCACAGATCCTCGCGGCCATCCTCGGCCTCTCGACGGTGGGACGGAATCCCTCCCTCGGTCCGTATCACCTGCTCAGCGATCCAGTCGTGGCGCTGCCGAGCTGCCTGGGGCTGCAGCGGGAGGAGGACACGCGGTTCAAGGAGGTGATCAACGCGTGGCTCGACTTCAATCGCGGCACCGGCCAGATCCGCGAATGGCTGCTCGAGGGTCTCGCGAAGTTCGGTGTGAAGCGGGAGCAAGTCCCGTCGCAGCTCAGCTTCTGATGCGAACGACGAACCGGCGGTGGCGCATGCGCCACCGTCCCGGGAGCTGACATGCACTATCAATGGGACTTCCTGTTCCTGCTGCGCTACGCGCCACTGTTCTGGCGCGGCGTGCTGGTCACGCTCGCCTACACCGGCGGCACCATCTTCCTCGGCCTGATCCTCGGACTCCTCGTCGGGCTCGGGCGCCTCTCGAAATCAAAGCTGGTCAACATCCCGCTGATCGCCTTTATCGAGGTGTTCCGCTGCACGCCGCTGCTGGTGCAGATCGTGTGGTGCTACTACGCGCTGCCGGTGCTGCTGGGGATCCAGATCCCCGCGACCGCCGCAGCGGTGCTGACGCTGTCCTGCTACACCGGCGCGTTCTACGCGGAGATCTTCCGTGGCGGTATCGTTTCCATCGAAACCGGGCAGTGGGATGCCGCGCGGGCGCTGGGGCTCTCGCGCTGGACGATGATGCGGCGCGTGATCCTGCCGCAGGCGGTGCGGCGCATGATTCCGCCCTTCGTGAACCAGTCGATCACGCAGCTGAAGAACACGTCGCTCGTGTCGACGATCGCGGTGCCGGACCTGCTCTACCAGGGCACGCTGGTGACGGCGGACACGTACCGGCCGCTGGAGGTCTACACCGTGGTGGCGGTGATCTACTTCGTGCTGCTGTTCCCCAGCACGATGCTGGCGCAGTGGTACGAGCGGCGGCTGGCGGCGAAGCGGTAGGCGAGGGGAGCGACGAGAGAGGGGGCAAGGTCGTGGGAATGGCACCGCCACCCGCCCCCGACCTCGTCCCCGGGCGTCGACCCTAGCGGCACCCTGCCGCTCGCGCTCGCGGCTGCGTGCCGGTGGGGGTCCGCGGATCAAGTCCGCGGATGACGGGGGCGGAGGGAGGCGGGGGCTGCGCGCGTTCGGCTATCCTCGCGCGGGGCTCCGCTTGGCGGCGCGTTCGGCGGAGTCGGAGACCAGCTGCCGGAAATACTCGGTGGTGCGCTGCAGCCCGTCCTCCAGCGCGACGCGGGGCTCCCAGCCCAGCACCTCGCGGGCCAGCGTGATGTCGGGGCAGCGCTGCAGCGGATCGTCCTGCGGCAGCGGCTTGTCCACCAGCTTCGCCTTCGTGCCGGTCAGCCTCACCACGCGTTCGGCCAGTTCGCGCACGGGAATCTCGTGCGGGTTGCCGATGTTCACCGGCCCGGTGAATTCCGGCGGCGAGGCCATCAGCCGCATCAGCCCGTCGATCAGGTCGTCCACGTAGCAGAAGGCGCGCGTCTGGCTGCCGTCGCCGTAGACCGTGATGTCCTGCCCGCGCAGCGCCTGCACGATGAAGTTCGACACGACGCGCCCGTCGTTCGGGTGCATCCGCGGGCCATAGGTGTTGAAGATCCGCGCCACCTTGATCTTCACGCCGTGCTGGCGGCGGTAATCGAAGAACAGCGTCTCGGCGCAGCGCTTGCCCTCGTCGTAGCAGGCGCGGGGACCGAGCGGATTGACGTTGCCGCGGTAGTCTTCGGTTTGCGGGTGGACGGTGGGGTCGCCATAGACCTCGCTGGTGGAGGCCTGCAGCACCTTGGCGTTCACGCGCTTGGCGAGCCCCAGCACGTTGATCGCGCCGATCACGCTGGTCTTGGTGGTCTGCACCGGGTCGTATTGGTAGTGCACCGGGGAGGCCGGGCAGGCGAGGTTGTAGATCTCGTCCACCTCCACGTAGAGCGGAAAGGTGATGTCGTGGCGCATCGCCTCGAAATGCGGGTTGCCGATCAGGTGGGCGATGTTGTCCTTGCGCCCCGTGAAGTAGTTGTCGACGCACAGCACGTCGTCGCCCTCGCGCAGCAGCCGCTCGCACAAATGGGAGCCGAGGAAACCGGCGCCGCCGGTGACGAGGACGCGCTTGCGGGTCAGGGGCATGGGGCGGGACACCTTTGTTGTCGCTTTCGTGTCATATCGGGCGCGGCTAAGTCTGCCGTCATCCCGATCCGTCGAGCCACGCGACCGTGATGGTTCCCCGATCGTGCGTCAGCTCGGCCGGCGGCGCGAGACGTTTCGCAGTAGTCGCGACCGGCCGAGACCGCTGCAGACACCCGCCAGCAGCACGACCAGCCGGCGTTCGGCGCCGTCAGGCCGGCCGGCGTACCACCAGGCCGCCGCGAGGGTGAGCCAGAAGGTCGCGCAGGTCCCGAAGCCCAGCGCCGCCCCGGTGAGCAGTCCGCCGGTCGGATCCTGCGGACTTGCCGGTTTCCAGCCCTGGCCCGACAGCACGGCGAGGGTGCCGGTGACCGCGGCGGCGAGGGCGATCCGTCCCAGGGTCGGCAGCCAGCGCCGCAGGTCGAGCCGGCCCAGGCGGCGGAGCTGCACCAGGAAGGCGAGCGATTCGATCGCGACGCAGGCCACCAGGACGGCGGAGGTGAGCAGCAGGTCTTGCGTGCGGGCGGCGAGGCTCACCACCCCGATCTTCACCACGGAGGCGAGCGCCATGGCCAGGAAATGCTGCCGCACGTAGCCCGAGGCCATCAGCATCGTGCCGCAGGTGTAGCTGACCGGGGCGAAGATGCAGACCGGGGAGAGGATCGCGATCAGCGGCGCCGCCAGCTCCCAGCGTGGGCCGAGGATGACCGGGACGAGTGCCGCGGCGGAGGCGGAGAGGGCGAGGGCGGCCGGCACCACGCCGATCAGCAGCGTCGCGATCACCAGAAAGGTGCTGGACAGGACGTCGCTGCCCTCGGCCCGCGCGGCGGCGAAACCGGGGAACAGCGCATCCGTCGCGGGGGCGACGAGTTCGGTGATCGGCAGCAGCGCGATCTCGAAGGCGAGCAGATAGGTGCCGAGGTCCTGCGGGCCGAACACGCCGCCCAGGATCAAGGCGTCGCTGCGTTCCCAGACCATGCTCGCGATCGTGCTGGCCCAGGCCCAGAGCGAGAAGCCGATCAGCCCATGCCAGGCGGCAAGGGTGACGCGCGGGCGATGCGGCTTCAGCAGGTAGGACAGCACCAGGGTGCTCAGACGCAGCGCCGCCATCCCCGCGATCAGCGCCCAATAGGAGCGCCAGGCGAAGGCGAGCGGGATCGTGGTCGCGAGTCCGGCCAGGCGCGGCACCGCGAGCAGCACGAACTGCCGGCCGAAGCGCAGCGTGCGGCGGAACTCGACGGTCGCGACGTTCTCGAACCCGGCGAGGAACGCGAGGCCGGCCAGCACCAGCAGCACCGGCGCGAGCCGCGGCTCGCCGAACCAGGCGACGGTGGCCGGTGTTGCGACCACGATCACCGTCGCGGTCAGCAGGCCGCGGGCAGCCTGGAGGGTGAACGCGGTGTCCCACGAGTCCCGGTCGCCCGCGCCGTTGCGGATCAGCGCGTCCTGCACGCGCAGCTGCGACAGGCCATCGACCACGGCGGCGAAGGAGGTCGCCATGGCGATCAGGCCGAAATCCGCCGGCACCAGCAGGCGGGCGAGCGTCAGCGTGCTGGCGAAGCCCAGGATGCGGGAGATCAGCCGCCAGCCCATCAGCCAGCCCGCGCCGACGGCGACCCGATGCGCGATGGAGGCGGTGGACGGCATCGACGTACCGGCGCTCGATCAGGCGATCGGAGGCTGCGGCAACCGGCTCACATCGTCCCGCCCCGGAGGGTCGGGCGCGGGAAGGATCGGGGGCGCAGGCCGGCATGCCACCAGGTGATGAGGGAGTAGATGTCGAACACCGGCCGGTCGAGCGCGGCCTGCAGCGCGGCGGCGTAGGGCGGCATGTTGGTGCATTCCAGCACGATCGCGCCGATGTCGGGGTGTTGCTCCACCAGGCGTCGGCCGGCGTCCAGGATGTCCTGCTCCGCCAGGGCGACGTCCATGTCCTGCTTCTCGGCGCGGATCAGCACGCGGAAGAACTCGCGCCCGTCCTCGGTCCCGACGAAGGGCGTGTCGGGCGGCACGCCGGCTGCTTCGAGATGGCGGGGCGTCAGCGACTGGGCGGAGACGGTGACGATGCCCACGCGCTTGCCGGGCGGCAGCGTCGCCTGCACCCAGGGCACCTGCAGCAGCGAGCTGGTGGCGACGGGGACGCGCACATGCGCCGCGAGCTCGTGCTGGAACAGCGCGAGGAAGCCGCAATTGGTGGTGATCGCCTCCGCGCCCTGGTCCACGAGATCGGCGGCGGCGGCGAGGAAATCGTCGAGCAGCCCGCGCGCGCCCTCGAGCACGACGCGTTCGGGGCTGGCGCCGCGGACCACGTGGTAGAGCACCGGGAAGGGCCAGGTGCCGGCATTGCCCATGTCACCGGGGATGCGGGGGAACCGCGCCTCCAGCATCAGGATGCCGAGGGGGGCGCCGTAGATGGCCTTGCCGCCTCTCGCCACCCCATGGGCCACCCCAGGGGCCATCCCATTGGCCATTCCCGTGGCCATCGGCGTGTCCGCCGGCGCGGCGTGTGCGATGCTGCCCTTCATCCCGCCACCTTGCCCGAAACCGCCGGGGCGCGCGAGAGTGCGCCCATCGCCAATCCCGAGGAGACGAGACCATGGCCGAACGGCCGTTCACCCAGGCTGACCTGGACGCGCTGACCGAGTGGGACACGCCCACGATCTGCAACGGCCTGGAGCTGATCGTGCCGGAACGCCGCGCGATCGGGTTCACGGTGGAGCCGATGGTCGCGATCGACCCGAAGGCCAAGCCGATCGTCGGCCTCGCCCGTGTGGGCTGCATCCGCGCCAAGGAGCCGCCGCGCGGCAAGGTGGTGGATCGCGCCGATTGGTACGATTACGTCGCGCCCGCCGATATCCCGACCATCGCGGTGATCCAGGACCTGGACGACCGCATCGGCTACGGCGCGTATTGGGGCGAGGTGCAGTCCAACATCCACAAGGCGCTGGGCGTGCTGGGCTGCGTGACCAACGGCTCGTTCCGCGACATGGACATGTGGGCCAAGGGGTTCCAGATGCTGGGCGGCCGCATCGGCCCGTCGCACGCGCATGTCCACATGGTCTCGTTCGGCGCGCCGGTGAACATCTTCGGCATGCAGGTCGGGCATGACGACGTGATCCACGCGGACTACCACGGCGCGGTGGTGGTGCCGGCCGAGGCGGTGCGCAAGCTGCCGGCGGCGATCGACCTGATCACGCGGCGGGAGAAGGTGATCCTGGACGTCTGCAACGCCCCTGACTTCTCGCCGGCCAAGCTGCGTGAGGCGCTGAAGCGCTCCGGCGAGATCCACTGACCCCGGGGCTGCCCGGCGGGACCGTCCGTGTGTCGGGACCGTCGGGACGTTGGGCCGGGGGCGTGTGGGACCGATCGTGTGGCGGGACCGTCGGGGTGTCGGGGCCGGGGGCGCGTCAGGCCGGGGGCGCGTGGCACCGCCGCCGCCCACCCGTCATGGCCGGCCGTCGAGCCGGCCATCCTCGCGGCACGGTGCCGGTGGGGGTGGCCGGGTCAAGCCCGGCCATGACGAATGGGGGGCAATGCTGCAGCAGCACGGTGCCGCCGGGGGTGGCCGAGTCAAGCCCGGCCATGACGAATGGGGGCACTGCTGCAGCGGCACGGTGCCGCCGGGGGTGGCCGGGTCAAGCCCGGCCATGACGAATGGGGGCACTGCTACAGCAGCACGGTGCCGCCGAGAGTGGCCGGGTCAAGCCAGGCCATGACGAATGGGGGCACTGCCACAGCAGCACGGTGCCCCCGAAAGTGGCCGGGTCAAGCCAGGCCATCACGCACGGCGACCCCAGCCTGCCACGGGCCGGGCTCGTCGCAGTGACTCAGCGGCGGAGCAGGGCGCGGATGCTCTCGCGCACGGGGGCGGGCTGGGCGTCGATCGCGCGCAGCACCGATCGCAGCTCCCCGCGCAGCGCGTAGACCTGGTCCAGCAGCGAGAGCACGAGCGGCACCGTGTCCTCCTGGATCTCCATCGCGCGGCGGAGATCGTAGACCAGGCGCACGCGGGCGATGTCGATCTCCTCGAACTCCCACTCCTGCCCCTCCGAGGCCACGACCTCGCGCGCGATCTCCTGCGCGGCCGGTTCGGGACGGATCCAGCCGCGCGCGATCCAGGCGCGGAGCTCGCCCTCCGGCAGGTCGGCGAACAGGGCGGTGACGGCGGTGATCTGCATCAGGAATCCTCGAGTCCGGCACGCGGATCGATCGGGTTCCGCGGCGTCCAGTCGCGCAGGAAGGCGGCGAGTTCGGGTTCGTCGCCGGGCGGCACCACGACGTGCAGGTGCACGAACTGGTGCCCCTCCCGGATGCCGCGGCCGCGCAGCCGCAGCCGCGTGCCGGTGCCGGACCCCGCCGGGATGGCGAGCCGCACCTTGCCTTTGATCGTCGGCACCTCGACCGTCGCGCCGACCACCGCCTCCTGCAGGGTGACGGGCAGCTCGATGATCACGTCGTCGCCTTCCCGGTGGAACAGCGGGTGCGGCGCCACCGCGATCTCCACCAGCGCATCGCCCGACCCGCCGGACCCGAGACCCGGCATGCCCTGACCCTTGAGGCGGATGATCTGCCCGTCCTGCACGCCGGCGGGGATCCGGACGTCGAGCGTCTTGCCCTCCGGCAGGGTGATCCGCCGCGTGGTGCCGTTGGCCGCGTCCAGGAAGCCGACCGTCAGCGTGTAGTGCGCATCCGGCCCGCGCGCACTGAAGCGCTGTCCGCCGGGGCCGGCGCCGCCGCCCGAGGCACCCCCGCCGCCGAACGGGCGGAAGCCGCGCGCGAAGATGCTCTCCAGGTCCTCGGGGTCGAGATGGCCGTGATAGCGCTGCCAGCCGCCCGCGCTCTCGTCCATGTCGCGGTAGAACGGGCGCTGCGGCGGCACCTCGTTGCCGGCGGCGTCGATCTCGCCCCGGTCGAAGCGGGCGCGCTTGTCCGCGTCGCTCAGCAGCTCGTAGGCGGAGCTGATCTCCTTGAACGTCTCGGCCGCCTCGGGCTTGCCGGGGTTGAGGTCGGGGTGGTGGCGCTTGGCGAGCTTGCGGTACGCGGCGCGGATCGCCGCCGCGTCCGCGCCCTTCTGCACGCCCAGGATGTCATAGGGATCTCTCATCGGAATCGTTACCTGTGCAGCGCGCCCAGCGGGATCAAGGGCCGCGGATCACGGGCCGCGTTCAAGGCGGGGCGGATCAGGTGCCGCTCCAGACCGGCGCGCGCTTCTGCAGGAACGCGTCGATCCCCTCGGCCGCGTCGCGCGCCAGCATGTTCCGCGTCATGACCTCCGCGGCATGGTCATAGGCATCGGAGAGTCCCAGTTCCGCCTGGCGGTAGAACGCCTCCTTGCCGATCGCGAGCGTCAGCGGGCTCTTGCCCGCGATCTGCGCGGCGAGCGCGGCGACCGCCGCGTCGAGGTCGGGCTCCGGCACGACGCGGTTGACCAGCCCGATCTCTCGCGCGCGCGCCGCGTCGACCAGGTCGCCGGTCAGCAGCATCTCCATCGCCTGCTTGCGCGGCACCGCGCGGCTCAGCGCCACCATCGGCGTCGAGCAGAACAGGCCGATATTCACCCCCGGCGTCGCGAAGCGCGCGGTCTCGGCCGCGACGGCGAGATCGGCCGAGGCGACGAGCTGGCACCCGGCCGCGGTGGCCACGCCGTGCACCCGCGCGATCACGGGCTTGGGCAGGCGCACGATCCGCTGCATCACCCGCGAGCAGAGCGCGAAGACGCGCTCATAGGCCGCGCGGGTGGGATCGGCCCGCATTTCGCGCAGATCGTGGCCGGCGCAGAAGGCGGGCCCCGCGCCGCCGATCACCACGACGCGGATCGCGGCGTCCTGGCCGATCGCCTGGAGTTCCGCGTCGAGCGCCTCCATCAGCCCGATCGACAGCGCATTGCGCGCGGCCGGGCGGTTCAGCGTGAGCCAGGCGACGCCGTCGGCATCGCGGCGCAGCAGCAGGGGCGCGGTCGCCTCGGCGGGGCTGGGGTGAGGGGCGGGCGCGGCGGCGGACATCGGCGATCTCGGCTCCGTCTCGTGGCATCCGGACGGCTGCGGGCGCGCCGCCGTCCGGCAGACCGAGTCAGTGGGCGGCGGCCGCCCGTGCGTCAAGGCCGCCGCTTGGACGGGCCGTCCCCGGGATGCGCGTGCGTCGGGCGCTCCGCCTCCCGTCCGGTGCTCGCATGGATCAGGTCCCGTCTCCCGCCGGGTCGCTCCGCGATAGGCGCGCGGGCGTGGCCGGGCTAGGAAGCGCGGGGAGGGACGGGAGCCGGGATCGACCGCCCGACAGGAGACACCGCATGACCGACACCACCCATGCCCACCCGCGCGGCGAGCTCGCGCTGCGCACCGTCGCGATGCCGGCGGACACCAACCCGGCCGGCGACATCTTCGGCGGCTGGATCATGTCGCTGATGGACCTCGCCGCGGGCATGACGTCGCGCGCCCGCGCCCATGGCCGCACCGCGACCGCGGCGGTGTCGAACCTCAGCTTCATCCAGCCGGTGAAGGTGGGCGACGTGATCTGCGTCTACACGACGGTGGACCGGGTCGGCCGCAGCTCCATCACGCTGGGGGTCGAGGCCTGGGTGCTGCGGGGCGGGCAGGAGGCGCGCCAGCGCGTGACGGCGGCCGAGTTCGTCATGGTCGCGGTCGACGAGAGCGGCAAGCCGCGGCCGGTGCCGCCCGAAGCGGGGTGAGCCTGCCGGTGCGGCGCCTCGCGTTCGGGTCGCGCGACCTCCAGGCCGGGCTGCTGCTGGCGGCGGTCGCGATCCCCGAACAGCTCGCCACCGCACGCCTCGCCGGCCTGCCGCCGGAGACCGGATTGTTTGCCGCGCTCGCCGGCGGCATCGGCTTCGCGGTGTTCGGAACCAATCGGTTCCTGTCGGCCGGCGCCGATTCGACGATCGCCCCGATCTTCGCCGGCGGTCTCGCCGCGCTCGCCGCCGCGGGCATGGCGAGCGCGCCGGCCGCCGCCGCGGCCCTCGCGCTGCTGGTCGGCGCGCTGCTCGTGGCGGCCGCCCTGCTGCGCCTGGGCTGGATCGCCGACCTGCTCTCCATCCCGGTCGTCAGCGGGCTGTTCGTCGGCATCGCGGTGCACATCGTGGTCGGCCAGCTCCCGGCGGTGTTCGGCATCGCCGCGCCCACCGGCCCGCTGCTCACCCGCGCCCTCGCATTGCTCCACGGTCTCCCCCACGCCAATCCCTGGACGCTCGGCATCGGCCTCTTCGTCGTGCTCGCCATGCAGGCGGGGGAGGCGTGGGCACCGCGCTGGCCCGTCGCACTTCTCGCGGTGGTCGCCGCGTCCGCCGCGCTGATCGTGGGCGGGCTCGCGGCGCGCGGCGTCGCGGTGGTCGGCGCGCTGCCCGCCGGCCTGCCGGTGCCCGCGGTGCCAACCGTGCCGGTCGCGGCGCTGCCCGACCTGCTGCCGCTCGCGCTTATCGTCGCGCTGGTCTGCATGATGCAGACCGCCGCCGTGCTGCGCGCCTATCCGTCCCGGCCGGGCGGACCGATCCATGTCGCGCGCGACTTCGGCGGCATCGGGGCGGGCTGCCTCCTGGCCGGGCTGCTGGGCGGCTTCCCGGTGAACGCGAGCCCACCCCGCACCGCGCTCGTCGTGCAGGCCGGCGGGCAGACGCGCTGGGCCGGCCTGGTCGCGGTCGGGCTGACCGCGCTCGCCTTGCTGGGCGCCGGCGCCACGCTCGCCGTGGTGCCCCAGGCGGCGCTCGCGGGAATCCTGCTCGCGGTCGCGATCCGCCTGGTGCGGCTTCGTGCGCTCCGCCACATCGCGCTGACCGGCGGGACGGAGATCGCGCTCGCCGCCGCCGCCGCGCTGCTCGTCGTGGTGCTGCCGATCGAGGCGGGGATGATCGGCGCGATTTTGCTCTCCCTGCTGCACAGCGTCGCGGTCATGGCGCGGCCGCGCTGCGCGGAACTGGCCCGCGCGCCCGGCACCACCGTGTGGTGGCCGCCGCAGGGGGAGGCCGGGGAGCACGAGCCCGGCGTCCTGGTCTTCGCCCCCGCCGCGCCGCTGAGCTTCACCAACGCCGCGTTCGTGCGGACGCGGCTCGACCAGGCGATCGCGCATCGCGAGGCCGAGGGCGGCCGGCTGCGGCTGCTGGTGCTGGAGGCCTCCGGGGTCACGAGCATCGACTACACGGCGGCGGCGATGCTGCTGCGGGTCATCGAGACGCTGCGGGATCGGGGGATCGTGGTCACGCTGGCGCGGCTCGCCGGCGAGCGCGCCCAGGCCGAGGCGGAGCGCACCGGCGTGCTGGCCGCGTTCGGTGCGGACCACGTGTTCCGGTCGGTGGAGGAGGCGGTGCGCTGGGCGCGGCGGGGTGTACCCACCCGCGAGCCGCCGCGGGATGTACCCACCCGTGAGACGCTGCGGGATGTGCCCATCCGTGGGACGCCGCGGGATGTACCCAGTGTCATGGCCGCCGAAGGGCGGCCATCCACGACGTCGTCACGTCCGGCAGGAGAAGACGTGGATGGCCGCGACGAGCGCGGCCATGACACGGAGGCCGGCGACGGGCGCGGCCATGACACGGAGGCCGGCGACGAGCGCGGTCATGACACGGAGGCCGGCGACGAGCGCGGCCATGACACGAGGGCCGGCGAGGAGCGCGGCCATGACACTGGAGGGGCCGCCGGCATCACGTCCCACGAACCGCCGGCGCGGCCGTGACGGGCATGGTGCCTTGACCCGAGGGTCAGGCGGCCTTGGGCAGGTCGATGCCGGTCGCGTCGAACGCGTCGAACAGCGCGGTCTTCTGCGCCGCGGTCAGCTTCAGGTGGGGCGGGCGGATGGTCTCCCAGGCCGGATCGCCGGTGTTGCGGGCGACCAGCGCCTTGAGGCCGGAGATCAGCGGCACCGAGATCACCGCCTTGCGCGTGCCGGCCAGCACGGCATGCGCGGCCTCGCCATCGGGCGTGTTCCACCCGGCATAGACCCGCGCGCCCACACTGCAATTCACGTTCGACGCCGCGGTGATGCAGCCGGCCGCGCCTTTCTCGAGCAACGGCTTCAGCAGCGTGTCGTCGCCGGCATAGACCTCGAACCCGTCCTTCGCGAACGCCTCCACGTAGGACAAGCCGTTCTCGTAGGAGCCGGAGCTGTCCTTGATGCCGCGGAACTTGCCGGGGTAGGCGCGCAGCAGCCGCTCGACCAGCGCCACGCCGAACGGCACCGCCGATTGCTGCGGAAAGTTGTAGAGATACAGGGCGATCTCGCCGCCCACGCGCTGCACGACCTCGGAGAAATAGGCGAACAGCCCGTCATCGGACGGGTTCTTGTAGTAGAACGGCGGCAGCAGCAGCGCGCCGCGGCAGCCCGCGCGTTCGGCGGCGCGGGTCAGCTCCACCGTGTCGGTCAGCGCCGGGGTGCCGGTGCCGGGCATCATCTTCGCCGCCGGGATGCCACGTGCGACGAGCCCCTCGACGACGGCGGTGCGTTCGGAGATGCCGAGGCTCGCGGCCTCGCCGGTGGTGCCGAGGACGCCCAGCCCGTTGCAGCCATGGGCAAGCAGCCAGCGGCAATGCGCGGCCATGCGGTCGAGATCGACCGACAGATCTGCCCGCATCGGCGTCAGCACCGCGGCATTCACGCCGCCGAACAGCGCGTTCTTCATTCCTCTTCCTCCTTGCTGGGACGTCGGCCGCGCGGAGTGCGGCCCGGCCAATCGACGATGTGATGCTCGAGCGGGCCGGCATTGCGCTCGCTGACGACGCGGCCGCGGACCGAGATGCCGGCCTGGTGCACCGTCTCGGGATCGCCGGACACCAGCGGGTGCCACCAGGCGAGGTCCTTGCCGTCGGCCAGCCGGCGATAGGCGCAACTGGGCGGCAGCCAGTCGATTTCCCGCACGGTCGCGGGCGTGAGGCGCACGCAGTCGGGGACGTAGCGATGCCGCCGCTCGTATTTCGAGCACCCGCAGCTCTCGAGGTCGAGCAGCCGGCAGGCGACGTTGGTGAAGGACAGCGCCTGGGTGTCGTCGTCGCGCAGCTTGTGCAGGCAGCAGCGGCCACACCCGTCGCAGAGCGACTCCCACTCTGCGGGCGTCATCTCCTCCAGGGTCTTGGTCTTCCAGAACGCCGGGGTCTTGCGTGTCGGGGCGGCTGCCATGCCGCTTGGTACTCCCCGGCGGGGCGGCTGGCTACAGCACCCGGCCGGCCACGGCGTCCAGCTTCGCGGCGAGGTCCGGGTCGCGCATGTGCGTTGCCGTGATCACCGCGTTGTCCAGCGCGCGGTCGCAGCCGCTGGTGCAGAGCGGTCGTGGCGCGCCGAGGCCGGGCACCACGGCACGGACCAGGTCACGCGCCTTGTCGGCATTCTCCAGCAGGACCTTCACCACGGCGTCGACGGTGACGTGGTCGTGGTCGGGGTGCCAGCAATCGTAGTCGGTCACCATGGCGACGGTCGCGTAGCAGAGCTCCGCCTCCCGCGCGAGCTTGGCTTCGGGCATGTTGGTCATGCCGATCACGGAGCAGCCCCAGGAGCGGTAGAGCTCGCTCTCGGCCTTGGTCGAGAATTGCGGCCCCTCCATCACGAGATAGGTGCCGCCGCGGGTGACCGGCAGGGCGAGCTTGCGGGCGCTGGCTTCGAGCGCATCGCCGAGACGGGTGCAGACCGGATGGGCCATGGAGACATGGGCGACGATGCCTTCGCCGAAGAAGCTCTTCTCGCGCGCGAAGGACCGGTCGATGAACTGGTCGACGATGACGAAATGGCCGGGCGGCAGCTCCGCCTTCAGCGAGCCGACGGCGGAGAGCGACAGCACGTCGGTGACGCCCAGGCGCTTCAGCGCGTCGATGTTGGCGCGGTAGTTGAGGTGGGTGGGGGAGAGCGGGTGGCCGCGGCCGTGGCGCGGCAGGAAGACGCAGCGCACCCCGTCCAGCCGTCCGACCAGCAGGGCGTCGGATGGGGTGCCCCAGGGCGTCTCGACCTGTTGCCAGGTTTTGTCCGTGAGCCCGTCGATGTCGTAGAGGCCGGAGCCGCCGATGATCCCGATGACGGGTTCGACGGCGGCTCCGCTGTCGTGCGCGCTCAGTGGACGTTGCTCCAGATCTTGCGCTTCACGGCGTAGGTCAGGCCGGTCATGAACACCAGGAACAGGACGACACGGATGCCCATCTGCTTCCGCTCGACCATTTCCGGGTTGGCCGCCCAGTCGAGGAACGTCACCACGTCATGCGCCATCTGGGCGATGTTGGTGGGCGTGCCGTCGGTATAGGTCACCTGGCCGTCATGCAGCGGCTGCGGCATGGCGATCTGATGGCCGGGGAAGTATTTGTTGTAGTTCATCCCATCCTGCATCTTGAAGCCGGCCGGCGGGTCCGCATAGCCGTTCAGGATGGCGTAGATGTAGTTGGCGTGTCCCTCGCGGGCGTTGACGATCAGCGACAGGTCGGGCGGCAGCGCGCCGTTGTTGGCGGCGCGGGCGGCCTTCTCGTTGGGGAAGGGCGCGCGGAACTTGTCGGCCGGGGTGGCCGGGCCGTCCTTCGGGTTGCCCTGGTCGTCCAGCCCTTGCGGCACGGTGAACTGCGACGCGAACGCCTTCACCTGCTCGGGCGTCAGCCCGATGCCGGCCAGGTCGCGGTAGTGCAGCAGGTTGAGCGAGTGGCAGTTCGAGCAGACCTCGGCATAGACCTGCAGCCCGCGCTGGGCGGCCGCGAGGTCGTAGCTGCCGAAGATCCCGTTGAAGCTCCAGCTCTGCTCCGGCGGTTCGGGCGCGCCCTCCGCGGCGGTGGCGGGCGTGACCGCCGGCGCCGCGAGGAGGGTGGCGGCCAGGGCTCCGGCCGTCAGGAGGGAACGCAGCGCGCGCATCAGGGCTTCTCCATCGTCGCGGCGGCACCTGTGGGCAGGGGCCCTCCGCCTTTGCCGGTGACCGCGCGGCTGATGCTCTCGGGCAGCGGCAGCGGCCGCTCGATCTTGCCCAGCAGCGGCAGGATGACCAGGAAGTGCAGGAAGTAATACAGGGTCGCGACGCGGCTCAGCACCACCCAGATGCCTTCCGGCTTGTTGGCGCCGCAGACGCCCAGCGTCACCACGGCCAGCACCCAGAGCCAGATCAGCTGGCGGTAGATCGGGCGGAAGCGGGCGGAGCGGACGCGGGACGTGTCGAGCCAGGGCAGCACGAGCAGCACCAGGATCGAGGCGAACATCAGGCAGACGCCGAGCAGCTTGTTCGGCACGGAGCGGAGGATGGCGTAGTAGGGCAGGAAGTACCATTCCGGCACGATGTCGGCGGGTGTCTGCAGCGGGTTGGCCGGGATGAAGTTGTTCGGGTCGCCCAGCATGTTCGGGAAGAAGAACACGAAGATGGCGAAGACGATCAGGTAGACGCAGATCCCGACGCTGTCCTTGATCGTGTAGTACGGGTGGAAGGGCAGGGTGTCCTGCGGGGTCTTCACGTCGATGCCCAGCGGGTTGTTCGACCCGGTGATGTGCAGCGCCGCGATGTGCAGGAAGATCACGCCCACCAGCACGAACGGCAGCAGGTAGTGCAGCGAGAAGAACCGGTTCAGGGTCGGCTGGTCGACCGCGAAGCCGCCCCAGAGCAGGGTGACGATCTTGGGTCCGATCCAGGGGAAGGCCGAGAACAGGTTGGTGATGACGGTGGCGCCCCAGTAGGACATCTGGCCCCAGGGCAGCACGTAGCCCATGAACGCGGTCGCCATCATGATCAGCAGGATCACGACGCCCAGCATCCACAGCAGTTCGCGCGGCGCCTTGTAGGAGCCGTAGTACATCCCGCGGAAGATGTGGATGTAGGTGACGATGAAGAACATCGATGCACCGTTCTGGTGCACGTAGCGGATCAGCCAGCCGAAGTTCACGTCGCGCATGATGCGCTGCACGCTGTCGAACGCCAGCAGCGTGTTCGGCTGGTAGTTCATCGCCAGGAAGATGCCCGTGGCGATCATGATCACCAGGTTGACCATGGCCAGGGCGCCGAAGTTCCACAGGTAGTTGAAGTTCCGCGGCGTCGGAAAGACCCCGTATTCCTTCTGCAGCATCGTGAAGACGGGCAGACGGGTGTCGATCCAGTTCACCACCGGATTCTTGAAGTCGCTCTTGGTCAGGCCGGCCATGGGGGGTTCCCTATCCGGGCGAGACTGCGGAAGACCGCGTCTCAGCCGATCTTGATCTTGGTGTCGCTCTCGAAGGCGTAGGGCGGCAGCGCCAGGTTGAGCGGCGCGGGACCGTGCCGGACGCGGCCCGAGACGTCGTACTGGCTGCCGTGGCAGGGGCAGAACCAGCCGCCGTATTCGCCGCGCGGGTCGGACGGCTTGTTGCCCAGCGGCACGCAGCCGAGATGGGTGCAGATCCCCACCACCACGATCCAGATCGCATGCCCGGCCTTGACGCGGGCCTGGTCGGTCTGCGGATCGATCAGCGCCGACAGCGGCGTGTCTTCCGCCTGCTTCACCTCGGCCGGGGTGCGGTGACGGACGAAGATGGGCTTGCCCTGCCAGACCACGGTGATGCCCTGGCCCTCGGGGATCGGCGTCAGGTCGACCTCGACCGAGGAGAGCGCGAGCACGTCCCGCGACGGGTTCATCGAATCGACCAGCGACCAGGCGATGGCGCCCGCCCCGATCGCGGCCCCGGCCCCTGCAACCAGTTGCAGGAAGTCGCGTTTGCTGGGGTCGGCCGGGTGGCCAGGCTGAGCGTGTGCGGCGGACGGATCGGCCATCTTCCCCTCAATTCCCCGCGCGAGGACGCGGACGTCGTTGCCTAGAAACGGTTCGGAGCGGCGCGCGCCGAACCGCGGACGGATCGCCCGATCCGCCCGAAGTGAATGCCATGTCGTACCCGGACGTGCCGGGTCCAAGCGAGGCGCAGTCTAAGGGCCGCACCGGCCCCAAGCAACACGCCCTCTCCAACAGGCTTGGTTCTCCGGCTACCCTCTCTGTGCCCCAGGAACAAGCCCCGATGACCCTGATTACCCACGATTCCTCCGCTTCCTCCCCGCATGGTGCCCTGAAGCCCACGGCCCGCGCCTGGTTCGAGGGGCTGCGTGACCGGCTCTGCGCGGCGTTCGAGGCGATCGAGGAGGAGGCCACGCATCTGACCGACCGCCCCGCCGGCCGGTTCGAACGCACCGCCTGGTCGCGCCCGACCCCGGACGGCAGCCCGGGCGGCGGCGGCGTCATGAGCGTCATGCGCGGCCGGGTGTTCGAGAAGGTGGGGGTGAACGTCTCCACCGTCTGGGGCGAGTTCAGCCCGGATTTCCGCGCCCAGATCCCCGGGGCCGCCGAAGACCCGCGCTTCTGGGCGTCCGGCATCTCCCTGGTCGCCCACATGCAGAGCCCGCGCGTGCCGGCGGCCCACTTCAACACCCGCATGCTGGTCACGACCAAGGGCTGGTTCGGCGGGGGGGGCGACCTGACGCCGATGCGACTCGACGCGCCGGAGGCGGTGGAGGACGCCGCCGCCTTCCACGCCGCCTTCCGCGCCGCCTGCGACCGGCACGACCCGGAGTACTATCCGAAGTTCAAGGAGTGGTGTGACCGGTACTTCTTCCTGCCGCACCGGGGCGAGCCGCGCGGCGCGGGCGGGATCTTCTTCGACCACCTCGAATCGGGCGACGTCGGCGCCGATTTCGCCTTCGTCCGCGACGTGGGGGAGGCGTTCCTGTCCGCCTATACCGGTATCGTCCGCCGCCGGTTCGCGGAGCCGTGGACCGCCGCCGAGCGGGAGCACCAGCTGGTGCGGCGCGGACGCTACGTGGAGTTCAACCTGATCCACGACCGGGGGACGCTGTTCGGGCTGAAGACCGGGGGGAACGTGGAGGCGATCCTGATGAGCCTGCCGCCCGAGGTGAAGTGGCCCTGAGCGAGAGCGGTTGCTGCGAGATGGCGCGTTGGCTCCGCTTGGGAGAGCGCCCATTCCCCGCGTCCGTGCGGACGGTAGGAGCCATGATTCAACACAGAGTTGAGGCGAGTAGAGACGAGCCACAGAGAAGGTTTAAGTCATCCTCTGTGGCTCGCCTGAACTCGCCTCAACTCTGTGTTGAAATGCGACTGCCGCGAACCGCTCGGACGCATCGTCGCTGGCTAGATGGGGCCGAACCTCCCGCCGGACGCAGCGTCGATGGTAAGACGGTGCCTGAGACCTCCCGTTCGCTCATCCTTCTCCGGGAGCCGGCTTCAGGTCCACCAGCGGCGTGCCATCCAGGCAATCGAGGCCCCGGACCCGCAACTTCACCCCCTCCCGCGCCTCCAATACGACCACGGAGGAGGCAATCGGGTTCGGCCGCACCGGGGAGCGGAGGGCGAAGGTGCCGACCAGCGTCCCCGCATGGCCGGGGTTCTGCAGCACGAGGTCGCGGCGGGCCTCGTGCATCCAGTAGAGCACCTGCAGCTTCGCATGCGCCTCGATGCCGGTGAGCGCGGCTTCCCAGCGCGGGTCGATTTCGAGCGTGCAGACCGGCCCGTCGAGGCTGCCGCGCTTCGGACAGGCGCTCCTAGTCGCCCAGGGCGTGCGGATGCGGCCGATGAAGACCAGGCCGGCATCCGTGGGCGGCGGCGGATCGATCGCCCGCTCCCCGGCACGCAGGCCGAAGCGTTCGTGCGAGACCCCGTCATCGACCGAGTGGCTACTCATCGCGCGACCATGACAGGGCATCCGGCGCGGCGTCCAGAGGGAGGTCCTCCGCGCCAGGGCTTCACGACGGGGCCCATAGCGGGGTTCTCGGCGGGGTTCCGTAGCGTCCTCTCGCGCGGCGTATCAAGCGGCTCCCGGGGACGAGGCGTTCCAGCCGACGGAGCCGGACCGTGGCGGTTCAGAAATAGGCGTAGAGCACCGGTGGGATCGACCCGCCCAGCGCCAGCCACGCCGCCCCCGCCGCCACCTGGATCCCCGCAATCACCGCCACCGCGCGAGCACTCGGGATCTTCTCCGGCACGCGACGGTCGAGGATCGCGATCAGCAGCATCAGCGCGAACACCGCGACGGCGGCGGCCGCGGCCGGGGCGGGCGCGGGCCAGGCCGGCAGCCACAAGAACCCCAGCGCCAGGATGAAGAACGCGCCCGCCGCCGCACGGGCGGCCACCGCATAGGCGGGGCCGCGCGCAAGGGCCGCGTACTCCCGTCGCCCCAGCCGGCGCTGGAGTGCCACCTGCCAGAGCTTGTTGAGGCTGACGCCGCCGCCCAGGCACAGCCCGTACAGGGCGAAGCGCACGCCGATCCCGTGCCACAGCCCCATCAGGAAGAAGGTCAGGAAATACCCGGCGGCACCCAGATAGGGGGTCCAGCGCGGATCCGGCGACCGCGCGATCATCGCCTTCACCGCCGGATTGAACACGTACAGCTTGAACCAGTCGGACAGGCTGATGTGCCAGCGGCCCCAGAACTCGAGGAAATTGGGCGCGGCGAAGGGCCGGTCGAAATTCTCTGGCAGCCCGAAGGCGCCGAGACCCGCGATGCCGCGCACCAGATCGGTGTAGCCGGCGAACCCGGCATACAGATAGGCCGCGAAGGCGAGCGCGCCCAAGGTCAACGCCGCGGCCGGCGGCAGGGCGGCGGTCTGGCTCTGGCTCCAGGCCAGCAGCGCATTGGCGGCGCCGGCGAGCAGCGTGATCCGCGCGAAGCCACGCCCGAGCAGGGGACCGTGTGTCGCCAGCGCCTCGGGCAGCGTGTCGGACACTCGCCGCTGGCTCTCTTCCACGAAATCCTGCACGCGCTGGATGGGACCCGCGAGGAAGGTCGGGAAGGAGACCAGGTAGGCGAGCAGGTCGCGCTTGCGGAGCGGCGGCACCTCGCCGCCGGCCGCGTCGACCATCAGGTGCAACACGCGGAACATCACGTAGGACAGGCCGAAGACGTGCCCGATGGCCGGCAGGGAGGCCAGGCGCCCGCCACCCGGACCGATCGGTGGGAACGCGAGCGGGGGGAGATCGAGCCGCGGCAGGACCTGCCGCGACAGCACGAACACCGCGAGCGCGGCGACGATGCCGGCCGGCAGCCACAACCAGTGCGGGCGCCACGCCATGCCCCGCAGGACGAGCCAGCCGATCCCGCCCATGGCCGCGAGGCAGATGGCATCCGCCGCGCCGTCCAGCGTGGCGGCGGCGAAGGCGAGCCCGACCAGCGCCAGCACCTCGACCCGCCACGCCTGCAGCCGGCGCGCCCTCAGCAGCAGGACGGTGGCGAGCCCCGCCAGCACGAACGGCCAGCCGATCATGGAAGGTGCCTATTCCGCCGCGCGCAGGGTGGGGAGCGCGGACGGCCAGGCGGGCGCGTCGGCCAGCGTCGCGAGCTGGCGCTTCATCACGCCGTTGATCTCCGCCTGCACCCGCTCGATCGCGCCGAAATCGTAGCCCTGGTCGTAGAGATAGGCCATGTACCAGAGGCTCGTGTCCGGATCGATATGCGTGCTTTCGGACACCGACTGGAAGATGTCGAGCTTGATGCGCGCCGCATCCTCATGCGTCATGGTCGCGTGCGCCCATTTGCTGCCCATGCCGGTCAGCCCGTACTCCGCGCGCTTCTCATGCACCTGGGTGTGCGCCATGTAGAAGAACTCCTTCAGGGAGTAGAAGCGCACGCCGTTGTTGCGGATGAAATCGATGTTCTCCTGGATCGTGCGATCCGTCTCCCCCGGGAACCCCAGCACGAAGGCGGCGAGGTAGGGGATGTCGTACTTGTTCAGCAGGCGCACACCCTCGGCGAACTGCTTGCCGGTCGCCCGCTTGTTCATGTTCTTGAGCACGGTGTCGGAGGCCGATTCGATGCCCAGGTAGACCCCGGCACATCCCGAGTCCTTCATCATCTTCACGTCCTCCTCGTTCACGTACTGGACGCGGAGGAAGGAGAACCATTCGAACCGGTACTCGGCGAAGATGCGGATCAGCTCGCGGAACCGGTGCGGCGGAACGTTGAAGGTGTCGTCGATGAAGATGATGCGGTCGACGTTCGGGATGCGCATCACCGAATCGAGATGCGCGCGCACGTGGTCCGCCTCCACCGTGCTCCAGCCGCCCGCGGTCGTGGGGTAGGAACAGAAGGCGCAGGAGAACGGGCAGCCGGAAGCGGTGCGGATCTGGATCGTGCGGTTGAGGAAGGGCAGGTGCAGCCGGTCCCAGGTGGGCGGGCACTCGTCGAGCGAGAGCAGCGCCTTGTGCCAGTGCTTCGTGCCCGGCTCGAACGTGCCGTCCTTCAGGCGCCCGTCGATGCGCGCTATGTTGCGGACGCTCTCCATCCCGGTGCCGTTGCGGCGCGCGAGCAGCAGGTCGCGCAGGTCGGGTTCGGAGTTGAACGCATGGAGCACGTAGCGCAGGCCGAGCCGGCGCATGCGGGCGCCGAACGCAGCGGGATCCGCATGGATCGTCTCCGCATTGGCGAAGGCGCCGCCAAGCACGATCTCCATGTCCGGATCGAGCGCGCGGAGGCGGCGGGCGACGGCGCCCACTTCCTTCCAGGACAGGTAGAAGGTGGAGGAGATGCCGACGAGCGGCGGCCGCTTGCAGGCGGCATAGGCCTGCTCGAACCAGTCCCACTCGGAGTCGAGGTTGTTGATGACGTGCACGCGCAGGCCGAATTGCATCAGGTAGTTCGCGAGGTGCACGCCCGCCATCGAGGGCAGGTTCCAGATGTTCAGCATCCGGCGGCGTTCCGGATAGCTCGCGTCCTCGAAGATCTTCCCGGTGGTCTGGTGGTTGATGTAGTCGAGATGCGAGCGGAACCCGCCCGCATGGTGCACCATCCGCGGGTAGACCAGCGACTTGTACAGATCGAGCCGGTCGAGCGGCAGCTTCCCGTAGCCCTCGTAGTCGACGACGTTCGACTGCGTGACCAGGATCAGGTCGGGATCATCCATAGCCGGGAGTCCCCGCGCGCCCGCGATCGGTGAAGCCGACGGTGAGCTTGCCGCGTGCGAGCAGCCGCCCCGTCCCGGTCTCGGTCACGCGCAGCTTCAGGATGGCCGATCGCACCCCGTCGGAGAGCTGGTCGACGGTGCCGGTGACGGTCAGGCGCGTGCCGGGATGGACCGGGGCGGTGAAGGATGCCTGCACCGCGAGGAGCAAGGCGTCGCGGCCGGGCAGGTGCATGCCGACCAGCCGGCTGGCCAGCGCGACCAGGTGCGCGCCATGGGCGACGCGATCGGGGAACCCCCGGTCGCGCGCGAAGGCGGGCTCGACATGCAGCGGGTTCGCATCGCCGGACAGCGCGGCGAAGGCGTCGATGTCACGGTCGGTCAGTTCGGTCTCGAACGCCGCCTCCTGGCCTACGGCGAGCTGCTCGAAGCCGCAGGACGCGGCCGGCGTTGGCATGTCTGACTCTTCCCCCGGGTGCGCAAGACCCGGCCGGACGGTGCCATGCCGAGACGGCCGCGGGCAAGCGCGGAGAGCGCGACGGGGTGACGCGGAGGCGGGAGGGCAGGGAGGGGTGAGGCGGAGGCGGGGCGCGGCGGCGCGGGGCGGAGGCGGAAAGGGCGGCGCGGTGGTGCGGGGCGGCGGTGCGGGGCGCGCCGGAAGCGCGAGCGGACGCGCGCCCCCCGTGTCATGGCCGCGCTTGTCGCGGCCATCCACGACTTCTCGTGTCACTCGGACAGTCGTGGATGGCCGGCCTGCGCCGGCCATGACACGGGGCGTGCACGACACGGGCGCGTGCACGACGCGGGCATGCCTGCGCCGGCCATGACACGGGGCGCGTTACTTCCCGATGATCCGCCGTGCGATCGCCATGCGGTGGACCTCGGACGGGCCCTCGTAGACCCGCATCGTGCGGACCTTCTGCGCCATGAGCTGCAGCGGCAGCTCCTTCGCGACACCCATCGCGCCGAAGGCCTGCATCGCGTGGTCGATGACCTCGGTCGCCATCTCGGTCGCGTACAGCTTCACCATCGACGCTTCCGTGCGCACGTCGCGGCCCGCATCCGCCTTGGTCGCCGCGTCATAGACCATCAGGCGGCAGGCATGGATCTTGGTCGCGGCGTCGGCGATCCACCACTGGATCGCCTGGCGGTCGGCCAGCCGCTGGCCGAAGGTGACGCGCTGCTTGGTGTGCTCGACCATCATCTCCAGCGCGCGCCGCGCCATGCCGATGCACCAGCCGCCCATCTGCAGGCGGCGCACCGTCAGGCGAAGCTGCATCGGCGCGTAGCCCTTGCCCTCCACGCCCAGCACCTGGGACGCGGGGATGCGGCAATCCTCGAACACCAGCTCGTAGGTGCGCTGGCCGCCCAGCATCGGGATCTCGCGCTCGATGATGAAGCCCTTGGTGCCGCGCTCGACGATGAAGGCGGTGACACCCTCGTGCCGCTTCCCTTCGCCGGTCCGCGCCATCAGGATGATGAAGTCCGCCTGCGGCACGCGGCTGACCCAGATCTTCCGGCCGTTGATGACCCACTCGTCGCCCTGGCGCACCGCCCGCGTGGTCATGCCGGCCGGGTCGCCGCCCGCGCCGGGTTCCGAGATCGCCATCGCGGAGTGCATCTCGCCCCGCGCATAGGGGTCGAGGTACTTCTTCTTCTGCTCCTCGTTCGCGACCGCGATCAGCATGTGCAGGTTGGGGCTGTCGGGCGGGAAGGTGAACGGGGTGCAGGTGCGGCCCTGCTCCTCATAGACGCCGACCAGCGCGGCATAGGGCAGGTTGGCGCCGCCATACGCCTCCGGCACGTCGAGGCCCCACAGGCCGAGTTCCTTGCAGACGCCGAGGACCTTGGCCTCCTCCTCGGCGGTGAGGCCGGATTTCTGGCCGGACATCTCGCGCGCGAGGACGTTCTTCTCGAGCGGGATCAGCTCCCGGTCGACGAACTTGGCGACCAGGTCCTTCAGCATCTGGTGTTCTTCGGGGAGCTCGAACATCGGCGTTTCCTCTGCGGGTTGCCCCGTCAATTGCGCCTTGTCCCGAGCCCGTCAAGGCGGACGGGTTGCCCGTGCCGGTGTCATGGGCGCCGTGCGCGCCGTGTCATGGCCACGCTCGTGCCCCCCGTGTCATGGCCGTGCTTGTCGCGGCCATCCACGACGTCGGGGGGCCCGTGAAGTCGTGGATGGCCGCCCTGCGGCGGCCATGACACCGGAGCTGCGGCCACGACACCGCATTGCAGCCGCCGTCACACCACCCAGCGTCAGTCCTTCAGCCGGACCAGCGCGTCCGCGACCGTCAGCCCCGATCCGTCGGCGTGCAAAATCACCGGGTTCAGCTCCAGCTCGGCGATCCGGTCCGCATGCGCAAGCGCCGCTTCCGACAGTTGCGCGACCAGCAGCGCCACCGGGGCGAGGTCCACGGGCGCGGACCCGCGGAACCCCGTCAGCAGCCGCGCCGATTTCAGCCCGCGCAACAGCCGCTGCGCCTCGGCCGCGTCGAGCGGGGCAGGGGCGTGCACGACGTCGCCGAACAGCTCCACCGTGGTGCCGCCGAAACCCAGCATCATGATCGGCCCGAAGGTGGGATCGTTCACGATGCCGATCACCAGCTCATGGCCCTTCGGCGCCATCTTCTGCACCAGCACGCCTTCGATCCGCGCGTCGGGTGCGTGACCCAGCACGTCCCGCAGCATGGCGTCATAGGCGGTGCGCAGCGCCTCCGGATCATGGAGGCCGAGCCGCACGCCGCCGACTTCGGTCTTGTGGGGAAGGTCGGGGGATTGGATCTTCAGGGCGACCGGGAAGCCGATGCCGGCGGCCGCGTCCACCGCCTCCGCCGCCGTGGTCGCGAGACGTTCGGCGCCGGGCGGCAGGAATTCGCGCAGGATCTGCTTCGCCGTCCATTCCGGCAGGACGCCGCTGCGATCGGGCGGGATCGGCGCGACGTCGGGCATCAGCAGCGGTTCGGGCAGGGGCCGCGCCACCGCCTCCGCATAGGCGGCGAGCTTGCCGAAGGCCACGCCCGCGTCGCGCAGGTCGGTGTGCACGAACAGCCCGCACCCGGCCGCGGAAGCGCGCCCGAACGCAGAGGGCAGCGTGTAGGTCCAGACCGTCATGGGCTTGCCGCACCGCGCCGCGACCGCGCGGACGCGCGCACCGTCGAGCGACACGCGCGTCTCGCTCGCGAGCGAGGTGATCAGCACGATCATGTCGAGCTCGTCGGTGTCCGCGAGCTCCTCCATCACCGTCATCATCGCAGGGCCCGTGTTGGATCCCTGCGCGGTGACGTCGACCGGATTCGCGGCCGCGCCATAGGACGGCATCAGCGTGCGCATCCTGGCCTGGGTGGCGGCCGACAGGGTGGGGACCGTGAGGCCGGCCTCCGTCAGCGTGTCCGCCATCCACGCGCCGCCGCCGCCCGAGACGGTGATGATGCCGGCGCGCCTGCCCGCCGGCAGCGGACAGGTCACGACCACGCCGGCGATGGCGATCGCCTCGTCCATGTCCTCCGCCTCGATCACGCCGTAGCGCGCGAACACCGCGCGATAGGCGGTGTGCGAGCCGGAAAGCGACGCCGTGTGCGACGCGCTGGCCCGCGCACCCGCATCGCTCCGGCCGATCTTGATGGCGATGACCGGCTTGCGCTTGGCCCGCGCCTTCTCGAGCGCGGCGACGAAGCCGGGACCGTTCCGCACCGCCTCGCAGAACAGCAGCACGGCGTCGGTGTGCGGATCCTCGACCATGTAGTCGAGGAAGTCGGCCATCGTGAGATCGGCCTCGTTGCCCGTCGAGATCACGTAGGAGAAGCCGATCCCCGCCGCCTTCCCGCGATTGAACAGCGCGAATCCCATGCCGCCCGACTGCGCGATGACGCCGACCCGCCGGTCGGAGATCAGCGTGCGGGCATCGTCGTCCTTGGTCTCGACGGTCGGGCTGAAGGTCGTGGCGATGCGACCCAGCGCGTTGTAGTAGCCTTCGCAGTTGGGGCCGCAGGCGCGCAGGCCGGTGCGCTGCGTCAGCTCCACGAGGGAGGCCTGCATGTCGCTCGCGGCGCCGCCTTCCTCGGCGAAGCCCGAACTGACGATCAGCGCGTTCCTGACGCCCGCCGCCGCGCAGTCCTCGAGCGCCGCCGCGACACCCGCCGCGGGGATCGCGACCAGCGCGAGGTCCACCGGCTGCCCCACCGCCCCGATCGCGGGATAGCACCGCAGCCCCTCGATCTCCTGATAGCTCGGATTGATCGGCAGGATCGTGCCCGGATACCCGTTCTCGCGCAGCTGGTGCAGCAGGCGGCCGCGGATGCGGTGCGTGTCGGGGGAGGCGCCGAGGACGGCGATCGATTCCGGCCAGAAGAATCGATGCAGGGGATGGGTGGTCATGCGCGTCCTCCGGGTCCGGCCCGCCGCGTTGTGGTTGCGGCGTTCTGCCCATAAGCTGGCAGAGAGCGGGCGACCGCGGAAGATCAACCAGGGTGGAACAGCCATGCCGCATGCGAGCTACGAACACATTGCCGTCGACGTCGCCGGCTTCGTTGCGACGATCGAGGTCCGTCGTGGCCCGAACAACTTCATCGACACCGACATGGTGGGCGAGATCGCGGATGCGCTCGAGGAGTTCGACCGCACGCCCGAGGTGCGCACCATCGTTCTTTGTTCCGAAGGAAAGCATTTCTGCGCCGGCGCCGATTTCGGCAGCCGCGGGCCGGACGGGGTGGCAAAGACGGCGAAGCGCGGGCGGCATCTCTACAAGGAGGCACAGCGGCTGTGGCGCGCCGGCAAGCCGATCGTGGCCGCGGTGCATGGATCGGCCATCGGCGCGGGCGTCGGGCTGGCGGTGATGGCGGATTTCCGCGTGACCTGCCCGGAGGCCCGGTTCTCCACCAACTTCACGCGGCTGGGCTTCCATCCGGGCTTCGGCCTGACCGCCAGCCTGCCGCGGCTGATCGGGGAGCAGCAGGCGGCGCTGATGTTCTACACCGGCCGCCGGCTGACCGGGGAAGAGGCGCTGCAGATCGGGCTTGCCGATTACTGCGTCCCGCAGGAGCAGGTGCGCGCGAAGGCGACGGAGCTCGCGACCGAGATCGGCCAGTCGGCCCCGCTCGCGATCGTGTCGACGCGCGAGACGCTGCGGCGCGGCCTGGCCGAGGCGGTCGCGCGGGCGACGGAGCGCGAGTTCGAGGAGCAGGACTGGCTGCGCGGCACCGCGGACTTCAAGGAAGGCACGAAGGCGATGGGCGAGCGCCGCCTGCCCAACTTCCAGGCGCGGTAAGGGACTGTTCGGATGGCGCGCCGCCACGGTCGGGAGGCGGCGCGTGGGGCGCGTGAGGCGCACGGCCTCTCCTCCCTCCGTCATGGCCGGGCTTGACCCGGCCACCCCCATCGGCACGGTGCCGCGAGGGTGGCCGGGTCGAGCCCGGCCACGACGCGAGGGGGCGGAGGCCGCCGCCTTCCGCCCCGCCGCCCTCGGCCTCCCGCCCCACCGCCCTCGGCCCCAGCGCCCTCGGCCCCAGCGCCCTCGGCCCCAGCGCCCTTGCACCATCCCACCCTCTGCCCGATCATCCCGGCAACACGAAGCGAGAGGATGCCAAGGGTGGCCGGGTTCAAGAGTACGGAGCACTACATCGCCTCCCGCGACCTCGAGGTCGCGGTCAACGCCGCCGTCACGCTGCAGCGGCCGCTGCTCGTGAAGGGGGAGCCCGGCACCGGAAAGACCGTCCTCGCCCACGAGGTCGCCCAGGCGCTCGGCAAGCCCCTGATCGAATGGCACATCAAGTCCACCACCAAGGCGCAGCAGGGCCTCTACGAATACGACGCCGTCTCCCGCCTGCGCGACGGGCAGCTCGGCGACGAGCGGGTGCACGACATCCGCAACTACATCATCCGCGGCAAGCTGTGGGAAGCGTTCACCGCCGACCAGCAGGCCGTCGTGCTGATCGACGAGATCGACAAGGCCGATATCGAATTCCCGAACGACCTGCTGCTCGAACTCGATCGGATGCAGTTCTTCGTCTACGAGACGCGGGAGACCGTGGTCGCGAAGCAGCGCCCGATCATCCTCATCACCTCGAACAACGAGAAGGAACTGCCGGACGCGTTCCTGCGCCGCTGCTTCTTCCACTACATCCGCTTCCCCGACCGCGAGACGATGGAGAAGATCGTCCAGGCGCACTACCCCGACATCCGCAAGGATCTCGCGCGGGAGGCACTGAACGTGTTCTTCCAGATCCGCGACGTGCCGGGGCTCAAGAAGAAGCCCGCGACCTCGGAACTGCTCGACTGGCTCAAGCTGCTGATGGTGGAGGACCTGCCGCCGGATGCGCTCCGCAGCAACGAGAAGCAGCTCGTCATCCCGCCGCTGCACGGCGCGCTGCTGAAGAACGAGCAGGACGTGCACCTGTTCGAACGCCTCGCCTTCCTGGCGCGCCGCGGCGGCTGATGTTCGCGCACCTGATCCTGGGCCTGCGCGCCGCCGGGCTGCCGACCTCCATCACCGAATGGCTCACCCTAATGGGCGCCATGAAGGAGGGCGTGGCCGAGTACAGCGTCGACGATTTCTACTTCCTCGCGCGCGCGACCCTGGTGAAGGACGAACGCCACCTCGACAAGTTCGACCGCGTCTTCGCCGCCTGCTTCAAGGGGCTCGAGCCGCCCGAGGGCATCCCGGTCCAGGACCTGCCCGAGGAGTGGCTGCGCAAGCTCGCCGAGAAAATGCTGACGCCCGAGGAGATGGCGAAGATCGAGGCGCTGGGCGGCCTCGATGCGCTGATGAAGCGCCTGCAGGAACTGCTGGACGAGCAGAAGGGCCGGCACCAGGGCGGGTCGAAGTGGATCGGCACGGCCGGCACCTCGCCCTTCGGCGCCTATGGCTACAACCCCGAAGGCGTGCGCATCGGCCAGGACCGCTCCCGCCACCGGCGGGCGGTGAAAGTCTGGGACAAGCGCGAGTTCAAGGACCTCGACGACACGGTCGAACTCGGCACGCGCGGCATGAAGCTCGCGCTCCGGCGCCTGCGCCGCTTCGCGCGCCAGGGCGCGGCGACCGAACTCGACATGCCCGACACCATCAAGTCGACGGCGAACAACGCGGGCATGCTCGACCTGAAGATGGTGCCGGAGCGGCACAACACGGTGAAGGTGCTGCTGTTCCTCGATATCGGCGGCTCGATGGACGACCACATCCGCCTCACCGAGGAGCTGTTCTCCGCCTGCCGCACCGAGTTCAAGCACCTCGAGCACTACTACTTCCACAACTGCCCGTACGAGCGGGTGTGGAAGAACAACCGCCGCCGGCACGAGGAGGTCATCCCGACCTGGCAGGTGCTGCGCACCTACAGCCCCGACTACAAGCTGATCTTCGTGGGCGACGCAGCCATGAGCCCGTACGAGATCACCATGCAGGGCGGCTCCGTCGAGCACTGGAACGAGGAAGCCGGGTCGGTCTGGATGGAGCGGCTCACCGGTCACTATCGCCGCAGCGCCTGGCTCAATCCGACGCCGAAGCAGAGCTGGGGCCACGTGCGCTCCATCACCATGCTGAACGACCTGATGGAAGGCCGGATGTTCCCGCTCACGGTGAACGGCATCGACGAGATGACCCGCGAACTGAGCCGCTGAGAAAAGGGCAGGGGCGGTACGTGCACGCCCCCTCTCCCCTCGCGGGAGGGGGGGTGAGGGGGGCCGGGGAGTACGTGCGAACGCACGCGCCACCCCCTCCGCCGACCCCTCCCGCAAGGGGAGGGGACACCATCAAAGGGGGAATGCGATGGGACGTCTCGACGGCAAGGTTGCGCTGATCACCGGCGGGGGCACGGGCATCGGCCGCGCGACCGCACAGCTCTTCGCGCAGGAGGGCGCGCGCGTCGTCATCGCCGAGATCGACACGGCCTCGGGCGAGCAGACCGCGCAACTCGTCACCCAGGCGGGCGGCGTCGCGCTCGCGGTCCGCACCGACGTCACCGACCCCGACAGCGTGCAGGCCGCGATCGCCACCGCGGAACGCGAGTTCGGCGCGCTGCACGTGCTGCACAACAACGCGGGCGGCTCGACCATGGTCGACAGCACCGTCGTCGACGCGCCGATCGAGGAGTTCTGGCGCGCCATCAAGCTCGACCTGTTCGGCACCTTCCTCGGCTGCCGCTTCGGCATCCCCGCCCTGCAACGCGCCGGCGGCGGGTCGGTGATCAACATGTCCTCCAACGTCGCGCTGATGGGCGTCCCCGGCCGCGACTGCTACACCGCGGCCAAGGGCGGGGTCGCCTCAATGACCCGCTCCATGGCGGTCGAGTTCGCCCCCAAGGTCCGCGTCAACGCGATCGCGCCCTCGGCCACCATGACCGACCGCGTGCGCAAGCTCGTCGCCGGCAACGCCGCCCTCGACAAGCTCGCGAACTCCCACCTCCTCGGCCTGATCGAGGCGCCTGACATCGCCGCCATGGCGCTGTTCCTCGCCTCCGACGAAAGCCGGATGGTCACCGGCCAGGTCTACCCGGTCGACAGCGGCGCCACGATTTCCTGATCACCACGCGCCTGCCCCCAAGGCGCCAAACCACCCAGCTTTCGACCACCCGGCATCGACCATCCGGCGTGTGACCCGCGGACCCACGCCGCCCCACCCACTCACGCCACGGAGAACGGCCATGACGAGCGGCTTCGTGCATCCCGAATACATCGTCGAGACGGAGTGGCTCGCCGCCCATCTCGAGGATCCCGGGATCGTGGTGCTGGACTGCACCACGCACCTGATCCCCAATCCCGCCACCACCTACGACGTCGTGCCCGGACGTGCCGATTTCGAGAAGGGCCACATCCCCGGCGCGCAGTTCTGCGACGTCTCGCGCGACGTGTCCGACACGTCGCAGGCGCTGCGCTTCATGCGCCAGTCGCCGGACGAGTTCGCCGCCGCGATGCGCCGCTTCGGCATCTCCAACGAGACTCGGGTGATCACCTACAGCACGGCCAACATGTGGTGGGCGTCGCGCGTGTGGTTCCTGTTGCGCAGCTTCGGGCACGACAATGCCGCGGTGCTGAACGGCGGCTGGCAGAAATGGTCCCGCGAATCACGCCCGGTCGAGACCGGCCCCGGCACGCAACGCGCCCCCGGCAGCTTCACCGTGAGCGAGGATCGCGGCCTGATGGTCGACAAGGCGCAGGTCCAGGCCGCCATCGGCGACGGCGCCATCTGCACGGTGAACGCGCTGCTGCCGGCCCAGCATGATGGCACCGGTGGCAACAGCTACGGGCGGCCGGGGCATATCGCCGGCAGCGTCAACCTCCCGGCCGCCCATCTGGTGGATCCGGATACCAACACGCTGCTCCCGCCCGAGGAGCTGCGGCGCCGCTTCGCCGCGATCGGCGCGCTCGACCGGCCGGTCATCGCCTATTGCGGCGGCGGCATCGCCGCCACGGCCGATGCCCTGGCCCTGATCATGCTCGGACATCGGAACGTGACGGTATACGATGCGTCTCTCTCCGAATGGGCGAAGGATCCGACCTTGCCTATGCGGACCGGATAAAGAAGGATTTGAGACAATGCTGCTTCCGCTCGATGGGCGCGTCATCGCCTACGATCTGTTGGGGCCGGATACCGGCACGACCGTATGCATGACCCATTCGCTCGCCTCGGATTCCGGCATGTGGCAGGAACAGGTGCCGCCGCTTCTGTCCGCCGGCTTCCGCGTCCTGCGCATCGATATGCGGGGGCATGGCGGCAGCACCCCAGCCGCCGGTGATTACACCATGAGCGCGCTGGCCGCCGACGTCGTCGCGGTGCTGGACCGGCTGCGGATCGCGCGCGTGCACTACATCGGGCTGTCGATCGGCGGCATGATCGGCCAGGCTTTCGCGATCGAGCATGCGGACCGGGTGCTCTCCGCCATGTGGTGCGACACCATGCCCGCCACGCCGCCGAACGCCGCTGCGTCCTGGGGCCCGCGCATGCAGACGGTGCGGGAGGCGAACTCGCTCGAGCCCCTGGCCGACGCGACCGTGGAGCGCTGGCTGACCGACGCGGCGAAGGCGCGGAACCCCGGCCGCTGGCGGCAGATCCGCGACACCGTGGCGGGCACGACCCCGGCCGGCTACCTGGGCTGCGCCGCCGCCATCCAGTCCTTCGACTTCACCGGCCAGCTTCCGGCGCTCCGTCTGCCGGTGCTCACCATCTGCGGGTCGGAGGACACCGGCACGCCGCCCGCCGCCAATCGCCAGATCGCGGAGCTCGTGCCCGGCGGCCGCTACGAGGAAATCGCCAACGCACGGCACTTCCCAAACGTCGAGCACCCCAACGCCTTCAACCGCCTCATGCTCGGCTGGCTGGGATCGCGCAGCAACTGACGCGGGCACGCACACTGCGCAGCCCGACGCATCGGAAGGGAAGGAAACGAGAATGAGGCTGCAGAACAAGGTCGGCATCGTGACCGCGGCAGGGTCGGGGATGGGGCGCGCCGGGGCGCTGCGTTTCGCCCGTGAGGGCGCATCCGTCGCGGTGGTCGACCTCGATGCCGACGCGGCCAAGGCGGTGGTCGACGAAATCACCGGCGCAGGCGGCAAGGCCATCGCACTCGCCGGCGACCTGCGCACCGACGACTTCGCCCGCGGCATCGTGCGCGAGACCACGCGCGCCTTCGGGGCGCTCGATTTCGTCTGGAACCATGTGGGCCATCCCGGTCCCGCCGCGATCGAAGGCCTGGACTGGAAGGATTTCGAGCTGGCGATGGACCTCAACGTCCGAACCGTGCTCGTCACGACGGAGGCCGCGCTGCCCGAACTCCGCGCCCGCGGCGGCGGGGCGCTGCTCTACACCGCCTCCACCTCCGGCCTCACCGGGTCGCAGTTCAGCCCGGTCTACAACATCGCCAAGTTCGGCATCGTCGGCCTGGTGCACGGGCTGTCGAAGCGCTACGCGCGGGAGAACATCCGGGTCAACGCGGTCTGCCCCGGCCCGGTCGACACGCCCATGCTGCGCGTCTTCGTCGCCCGTCCCGACAGCCAGTTGCCGCCGGGCGAAACCGCCGAGACGCTGGTGCAGAAACGCGGCGGACAGGTGCCGATGGGCCGGCCCGCGCGGCCGGAGGAGGTCGCCAACGCCGCGCTGTTCCTGATCTCGGACGAGGCGTCCTACGTCACCGGCGTCGCCCTGCCGGTGGATGGCGGCGCCACGGCGTAGCCGAAGACGGGGCGCTGCCGCCAGGACCTGGCTCAGCGCCCCGGTTCACCGCCCCGGTTCAGCGTCGTTCCACCAGGCCGTCCGGGCTGGCGCAGAGATGCGTCAGCGTCCGGTCGGCGTGGCGCAACCGCCAGGACAAGGTGCGCTGCGCCGCTTCCGCAAGCAGCGGCGCATGGGCCGGGTCGCCCGCGACGTTGTGCATCTCCGCGGGATCGCGCCGCCGGTCGTACAGCACGGGCGGCAGCCCGGCGAAGTGGACGTATTTCCAATCGGCCGTGCGAGTGACGCACAACGCGCCATCGTCGAGCCCGAGGCCCAGCGGCGGCGTCCCGGGATCGGGCCAGCCGCCGCGCAGGTCGTATTCGAAATGCACGGCATCGCGCCACGCGTGGGGCGTTTCGCCGGCGAGCCACGGGCGCAGCGAGACGCCGTCGCAGGCGCGCGGCACCGGCAGGTCCAGCCAGTCGAGCAGGGTCGGCATCAGGTCCACGGATTCCGTCGGTGCGTCGACCCGGCGGCCCGCCACCGGCCGCGCGTCGGGATCCCGGACGATCAGGGGCAAATGGTAGCTCTGGTCGAACCACCCGAGTTTGCCGAGGAGATTGTGGTCGCCGAGTTGCTCGCCGTGGTCGGAGGTGAAGACGATCAGCGTGTCGTCCCACTGGCCGGACTGGCGCAGCGCCTGGAACACGCGGCCCAAATGGTGGTCGATCTCCGCGATCAGCCCGTAATAGGCGCGCCGGGTCTGCCGGATCTCGGTGTCCGACAGCGGCGTGACCGGCCCGTCGCCGCCCTCGTAGTAGGAGCTGCGTTTCTGGGTCGCGAGGAAATGCGCCATCAGCGGATGCTGGGCGCCCTCATCCGCCGGGTCGCGCCGGAGGGCGCGCGGGATCCGGTCGGCCGGCACCGCCTCATGCCAGGGTGCCGGCGCGGCGAAGGGCGGGTGCGGGCGGTAGAAGCCGAGATGCAGCAGCCAGGGGCGGTTGGGCCGCGTGCCGTGCAGGAACTCGATCGCGTGGTCGGCCGACCAGGCCGTGTCGGACAGATGCGCCGGAATGCGGTTCGGCGCATCGCTCGGCCCGGCGGGTCCCTCGGCCGGACGCCAGATGTCGTCGGGCGGCGAGGGGAGGGTGAAGCCGTGCGCCGCGATCCAGGCGAAGTAGTTCCTGTACTGGACTTCGTCGAAATGCGCGACCGGCCGCCAGCCATGCATGACGTCGCCGATCTCGGAGAACGCGGCATCCTGCGCGCCGACGAGGCGGGGGTCGGGCGTCGTGGTGGTGTAGCCGATCAGCGCCGGATCCATGCCGGCCCGCTTCACCTCCCGCGCGAGCGTCGCGTGGCGCTCATCCAGCGGCACGCCATTCGCGACGACGCGGTGGTTCATCACGTAGAGGCCGGTGAGCAGGGAGGCGCGCGCAGGGCCGCACGGCGCGCTCTGGCCGAAATGCTGGGTGAAGGTCACGCCCTCGGCCGCGAGCGCATCGAGGTTGGGCGTGAGCGCGGCGGGATGGCCGAGGCTGCCAAGGCTGTCGCCGCGCCATTGGTCGGCGACGATCAGCAGGACGTTGCGAGGTCTGCGCATACCGGCACCGTGCCGCCGATGGGCCGGCGCCGCAAATGAATCGGTGATGACGCTGGGCGTGATCGGGTCGGGAGCGACGCGGGGGGACGACGCGGGCCGGCAGGGGGACGAGCGGGCGGGCAGGGGGCGACGCGGGCCGGCAGGGGAACGAGCGGGCGGGCGGGGGACGACGTGGGCCGGCAGGGGAACG
>Ga0209963_1000686_pt1 | contig 34767 bp, 53 predicted proteins | sample ThiBio_1000_biof_2_FD_183957 | JGI IMG/M metagenome (GOLD analysis project Ga0209963, IMG submission 183957) | Wastewater bioreactor microbial communities from Cape Town, South Africa - Thiocy_cont_1000_biof (SPAdes) | ecosystem: Engineered > Bioreactor > Thiocyanate-remediating >...
AGCACACCGTAAAATCGAAGGCTTGCCCGGCCACGGCCGGGCGCTTGCACGGGTCGTTAGCTCAGTTGGTAGAGCAGTAGACTTTTAATCTATTGGTCCCGGGTTCGAATCCCGGACGACCCACCAATTTCTCGTTTCAGCGTGTCCCATGATGTCGCCGCGGGCCATGGAAATGGCTTAATGGCGGGGCTTTCGGCGCATGCGTAGTCTCGGGGCGCCTCATGTGGGCTCACCGCAGCGCAGGGCGGCTGGTGGTATTTTTGGTGGTACAAGTCGGCGGGGCGGCCGGGTTGTGCGGATGTACCACCAGGAGAGAGCGCAATGGGCGAGTTAACGGCGGTGGCTGCGCGCAATGCGCGGCCGCAGGACAAGATGTACCGGCTGGCCGCGGGGAAGGGGCTGTATCTGCAGGTGATGCCGACCGGCGCCCGCTACTGGCGGTTGAAGTACCGCTGGGCAGGCAAGGCGCGCATGGTGGGCCTTGGCGTGTACCCCGAGGTGAGCCTGGCCGAGGCACGCGAGGCGCGTGATGCGGCGCGCAAGCTGCTGGCCAGCGGCGTGGACCCGAGCACGAAACGGCGCGTGGACAAGCTGGCGGTGGCCAGCAGCGCAGCAAACAGCTTCGAGGCGGTCGCCACGGCGTGGTACGAGGAGCGCAAGCCCACGTGGGCGCCGAGCTATGCGCGAGGCATACGGCAGCGGCTGGAGCTCAACATCTACCCGTGGGTGGGCATGCTGCCGATCGAGCAAGTGACTTCCGGCATGCTGATGGCGTGCCTGCAGCGGTGCGTGGACCGCGGCGCCGTGGAAACCGCGCACCGGCTGCTGAACTACCTGGTGGAGATCTACCGCTGGGCCATCCGCTACAACAAGGCGCACCACAACGTGGCCGCCGACCTCGCTGGCGCGCTCGCTCCGGCGGCCGGCACGCACTACCCCACACTCACGGACCCGGCGCGCATGGGCGAGCTGCTGCGCGCGATCGACGGCTATCACGGCCACACCGTGACGCGCCTGGCGCTCCAACTCGCGCCGCTGGTGTTCACGCGGCCCGGGGAGCTTCGCCGCGCCCGCTGGAGCGAGGTGGACCTGGACGCCGGGTGGTGGGTGGTGCCGGCGGAAAGACTCAAGATGCGCACGGAGAAAAAGGCTACCGCCGAGCCGCACATGGTGCCGCTCAGCCGGCAGGCCGTGGCGATCCTGCGCGAGCTGCAGCCGCTGACACGCGGCAGCGGTGACGGCTATTTGTTCCCAGGCGCTCGCTCGGCGTTGCGACCGATGTCGGAGAACACCATCAACGGCGCGCTGCATGGACTTGGGTTCAAGGGTGAGATCGTGCACCACGGGTTTCGTCACATGGCCAGCACCGCGCTCAACGAACTGGGGTGGGATGACGCGGAGATCGAGCGGCAGCTCACGCACAAGCAGAAGGGCGACGTGATCGACAAGCAGTTGGCCAAGGCGGACAAGAACCGCATCCGCGGGATCTACAACCAGGCCGAGTACCTCGCCACGCGCAGGAAGATGATGCAGGCGTGGGCCGACTACCTCGATGGGTTGCGTGCGCCCGCGCCTGCGGTGGCGATCGCGGGGTCAGCGGGTGCCGCTGGCCGTTAGCTGGGCCAGCAACTGCTGCGCCGACCGGGCCATGTCGGCAGCGATGACGTCGAGCAGATGATAGATCTCGTCCGGCGTGATGATGTTGGCGCGCGCGGCCGCCGAAATGCCGGCGCCGGCGCCGCTGAGCGCGTCAATGCGCGAGAGCAGGTGTTCCGCGAGCCGGATGGCCTCGGTGTGATGCTGGTGCATGGTGGTCCCCTGTGGAAGTTGAAGCGAGGCCGATCACCCGGCCTGCACTGCACGCCACCCCGAAACCGCCCGCCAGCGCATCATGCCAGCGTCGACTCGCGCCGCGTGAAACCGCACGCCGGGCGCCTCGCCACCACTGAGTCGGCCGCCGTTCGCTACTCTTGAGTAGACTACTCAGGAGGTGGTAGAGCCAACGGTGTCCGCGCATCACAGTGTGCGGCATGAAAAAGCTGACCGTAGCCCAGCGGGTGGGCCGAAACATGCGCGCCGCTCGCCTGCAGGTCGGGTTGAGCCAGGACCACTTCGCCGAAACCATCGGCATGCACCGGGCGCAGTACTCCGCCATGGAGCGTGGGGAAAAGAACTTCACCCTGACCACGCTGCATCGCGTGGCCGTGGGGCTTGGCGTGACCATGGCCCAGCTGCTGCGCGACGTCGACAACTAGCCAGGCGCGCACTGCATCCACTGCGCCCGCGTGCGCCACTGTTGGCGCATGTCCTCGCGCAGCTGATCGGCGGCCGCCTGGCCGCGCTTGGCGGCCACGCGGTGGCACAGCTCGTCGACCTTGGCGCGGGTGGTGTAGCCCTCGCGCAGGCGGGCGCGTGCCTCCAGCACGCGCCGCTGGGATTCGACCTCCTCCGGAGTTACGGCAAGATATCCTGCTTTCGTTCCAGCGCAGCCGGCGCAGCCATTTCGCCTACTCAAAGGAGGATCTCCATGACGGCCATTTTCAAGGGGCGACGCGGTGACCGGGTCATCGTTCAAACGGACCACGGGTTCTTCATCGCCAACGCCATCGACGATTGTGATTTCGACGTCGGCGAGGTGGTTCACGGCGTCAGCAGAGACCATGGAACCCAGTACTGGCGTGGCGCGGCTGGAAACGTCGTGGAGGTCTACGTCGAAGGATTCGATGCGACAGCCGCCACGGCGCTGCGCTGGCTGCATCCGTGACGGCAAGTTGTCGGTACCGGTGTTCAATTGTCACCGCCCAGCCGCACCGGCTCATGCTTGCGGCGCTCGAAGTTGGTGCCGGCGTAGAACGACCGCTTGAGCAGCTCGTGGACGCGGCCCTGGTGGATGGGCGGCAGCAGCGCCACCTCGCCCAGGAACCGCTGCCGCCACACGCGCTGGAACGCCTCCTTGCGCTCCTCGATCTCTTCGGGGTGCAGGTGGTCAGGCATCGGCATCCTCCAGCTCATCGGGCTGTGGCTCGATCGAGGCAACGATGGCGGCCACTGCCGACACGACGTCACCTACCTCGAACTCCCGGCGTGGATCGCCAAGCAGGCTTCTGATTTGCCGTATACCGTTCTCCCATCGGTCCTTGCGGACAATGGCTCCGTCGTCACGCCGCTCGTAATCCTTCGGGTCGGCGTCTCGAAATTCCGGGCAACGGAAGTCGCGCTCGGTCACGATGTAATCGTCAGCCATGGGCCACCTCCCCGGACGGACCCGGCAACGCGATCGCCACGGCCACCGGCCGCACCCAGATCGGCATGCTGTCGAGGAAGAACGTCTGGCCGCTCCACGCGGCGAGCAGGGTGCGGGCCATGACGCAGGCGATGGCCTCGGCCGCGGCGGGCGGTACCGCGTTGCCGATGCGCTCGCGCCATGCCTGGTCGCTGAGGCCGTCCAGCTCGAGCTGCGCCTCCGGGTCCACCAGCGACTGCAAGGCGGCGAGCTCGAAGGTGGTGAACGGGCGGTGCCAGGTGCCGTCGACCGCGCGGATCATCGCCTGCACTTTGTCGCGTGCCGCCGGCATGCGCGGGTCGGCCACCGACCAGTGGCCGTTGTCGTGGCAGGCGGAGCCGGTGACCGCGTAGCTGCTGGCGTCGTAGGGCACCACGCCGTAGTGGCCGCCGGTGAGGTAGTGGCCTGCTGAGCGGTCCAGGCGCGGCCGTGGGTCGGCGACGGCGAACGCACCCTGCCCGGTGGTGCTGCCGCTGATCACGGTGCCGCTGGCGTCGCTGTAGCGCGTTACGGCGTACTTCGCGAACGGCTGGCCAGGCTGGCGAGGATCGGCGACGGCCTGCCCGCCGGCGCTGGGGTGACCGCCGCCGGTGACGGTGCCGGCGGCGTGGTCGAAGCGCACCACGCGGAAGCAGTTGTTGTGCTTGGTGGACGGGCAACGCGGATCTGCCACGGCGAAGCGACCCTGCCCCGGGTTCTGCTGCCCGGTGATGGTGCCGGTGGTATCGGCCCAGCGGTGCACGCCGTACTGCTGGCCATCGTTCCAGCCTGCCGACTGGTTGAAGCGCGGGTCGGCCACCGCGAAGTTGCCGTTGCCCGGCCGCGACGCGCCGGCGACCGTGCCGCTGGGCTCGTCCCAGCGCTGCACGCCGAGCACGCCGTTGTTCCAGCTCGCTTCCGGCACGATGCCGTAGTCCGCGAGCATGCCGTCGACCACGCGCAGCTTCTGCAGGGATCGCCAGTCGCTGCCGGCCTCCACGAAGGCCAGCCGCAGCCACGTCTTCCACTGCAACGCCGGCAGCCGATGCATCGGGCCTGCGCGCTCGACGTCGCCCGGAAGCGGGCAGCGATCGAGCACCGTACCGACCGCCTGCAGCGGCCGGCACTGCGGCTCGTACAGGAACGGCGGCACCTTGGCCTGGTGGCGCGCGACCATGAGGAACCGCTTGCGGCTCTGCGCGAGGCCGCCGAGCTCGCCGCAATCGTGCGTGGTCTCGGCCACCGCGTAGCCGTAGTGGCGCAGCATGCTGGTGAGCTGGTCCAGCAGGTGCCGGCCGCGGGTGGCGATGCGCGGCACGTTTTCCAGCAGGAAGAACTCGGGCGGGTCATCCGCCCACGCCTCCATCGACAGCCACACGCTGCGCAGCGCCAGCTCGTTGAGTGCCTGGTACTTGCGCGTCTTTGACTTCGCCTCGTTGAGCAGGCCGCTGAAACCCTTGCATGGCGAGCTGGTGAACACGATGTGCGGGCGCTCACCACCGGCCGCGCGGCGCAGGTCGGCCGGCGTCGCCTCGCGCCAGCCGGCCGGCGGTTCCTTGCCGTGCCAGGCGATGTACTGGTCGCGCGAGAACAGATCCATGACGGTGGCTTTGCTGCCCACCAGCCGCTCGAAGTCGCGGCAGGCGGCGGCGTCCACGTCGACGCTGCCGATGCAGCGGAACTTGGCCTGCAGGTTGCCCACGCGGGCACTGCCGCGCTGGAAGCCCTTCGCGCCGCCGCCGATCGAACCGCAGACGTGGAACACTCGGATTTCGCGGGTATCAATCATGGGACGTCTCCTTGTCCGCCGGCGCGTGCATGGCCGCATCGATGATCTCGCGCAGCTTCATGCCCGGCGCGCCACTCACGGCGTACACGTAGCAATCGGTGGAGTGCCCATCGACCACGATTTCAGCGAGGCGCGGGTTGCGCTCGAGCCAGTCCATGCGCGCGCTGTCGGCCTGCCAACCCGTCACGCGCTGGTCGACGATGTTGAGCATGCTGTTTCGCCGGATAAGGTCGTGGCCGTCTTTCTCGGCAACGACCCGAATGCCGCAGAGCGCGCGGCGAAGCTCGTGGATGTCACCCATGCCGCACCTCCTTGCGCGAGCGCGCCCGGGTGGTGAGCAGCGCCACGGGCGCGGGCAGGCCCAGCGGGCGCTGGCTGAGCAGCGGGCCCCACTCGGTTTCCGCGTCCAGCAGGGTGGCGTGGCGCGCGGTGGCGCGGCCGCAGCGGCACTCCAGCGCGTAGCGGGTGGTGGGCACGTCGGTGCCGGTCTCGCGCAGGGTGCGGCCCAGGGTGAGGATCAGGCGCGGCTCGTGGCCGCAGCGGCACACGCTGAAGCGGCCCGGTGGGTGGGGGATCACTTTCTCGATCATGGCTGGTGCTCCTGGGCGATCGCGGCGAGCGCGATGGCCTCCTGGTCGGTGGTGGGCGGCACGGCGGACTGCGCGCGGAACGCCTGCATCTGCGCCGCGAATGACGGTGCCGTGGCGTGGTGGCCTGCGGCCCGGTCGGCCGACACCTCCAGCTCACCCAGCGCGCGCGTGATCTGGTCGCGCAGGTTGATGGCCTGGCCTCGGGTCAGGTGTGCATACGCGGCGCCGACGTAGACCGCCACGCGGCCCTCGGCCGTGGCGTGGGCGATGGGCTTGTACCTGCTGCTGTCCAGGCCGACGTTGGTGCAGGTTTCGTGCAGGTCAGCCATGGGGCACCTCCGGCGCCGGCTCGACGACGTAGTGGCACAGCGGGTGGGCATAGGCCGGGCAGGTGCGGGCGTCGTGTTCGGTGGGGAAGCGATGGGCGTCGCGCGGGTTGCTGGTGTGGCACGGGCCGATGCGGGTCTGCATCTGGAAATAGACCGGCCGGCCCTGCTGCTTGCTGGCGAGGCTTTCGCGCAGCACGTAGCCGCGCCCGGCGAACTTGTCGGCGTCGTCGGCGTAATCCACGCCCATCCATCGCGCCGTGGTGTGCTGGTCAACCATGGCGCACCTCCGCGGGCAAGGCGGCGGGGCGACGGTCGATCTGCTCGATCCACTTGAGCGCGACGGCCGCCACCTGCACCAGCTCGGCGCGCAGGTGGACGGGATCGTCGGCGGCCTCGATCGCTTCGCTGACCTCCTCGAGCAGGATGTGGGCGTTGCTGCCGGTGCCGGTGCGGAAGGCGGTCTCGCAGAACAGGCGCGCGGCGTCGGCGGTGGGGATGCCGAAGAACGCGCAGGGGTGCTTGACGCCGGCGGGCAGGCTGGGGTGGTTGCTCTGGCCCCATTTCATATCCTGCGCCGCGCGCTCGCGGATCACGTCGCCGGCCACGCACACGGTGGCTTTGCAGTCGGCCAGCGCCGCGATGGTGCCGCGGTCTACGATGTAGCCAAGGTCGATGAAAACGAGGTTATCGGGGAGGCGATCCAGCGCGGCCCGGTCGATGCCCAGCGGGTGAGTGGAATCAACCATGGCGCACCTCCGGCTCGATCTTGACCGTGCGGATGCCGAACAGGTCGGGCTCGTTGACCAGGCTATCGGCCTGCATGCGCTCGATGAGGCGGCGGGCCTGCACGTCGCTGGTGTCGAGCTGGCGCGCCAGGGCGGCGGGGTCGGCGTGGCCGGCGCGTCGCACCAGGGTCATGGCGCGCAGGTAGGTGGGGTCGGTGTCGTTGCCGGAGTTTTTCATGGTGCGCAAGTCCATCAGGGTGAGGTCGCCATCCAGCAGCACTTCGCAGGTCTGCTGGAGCCGGATCAGCTCGGGGTGCGGCAGGAGGCCGGCGGCCTCCAGCGCGGTGAGGTAGCCGCTGATGAAATGGCGGTGGGCCGGCTTGAGCTCGGGCCGGGCGTGGGCGTCGACGGACAGGCGCCCGACCAGGCGCATGAGGTCGGCGATGGCGCGGGTGGCGAAGGTGCGGCCCATGCGGCGGCCTCCGTGGTGGATTACCATGCCGCGGGGCTTGGGCACCGGGCTGCGAGGTTTGCGCTGTGCGCGTACGGCGTTCGGTTGCATGTCTCTCTCCACATGGTTGGGAACGGGATCGGAGCCACACGGCAGTTGCTGGCGAGCGGTGCCGTGGCGCCCCTGCTTTAATGAACCGGCAGGCCGGCTTCATGTCGCTCGACCCGACGCATCGCGGCGGGGTAGAACATCGTTTCCGGGAAGTACGGCTTCCACTCGTGCGCATACACCGGGTCTTCGGTCGTCAGCATGAGCACGCCGGCTAACGGCGGTGGCTGGCGCGGGTCGAACTGGCTGTCGTCGATGATCTTCGTGAGGCCAAGCGCCGCGGCGATGCGCTTGGCATTGGTGGTTTTTCCGCAGCCCTTCGGGCCGTACACGATCACTGATTTGTTCATCGCTCTCTCCTGGTCAATCGCTGTTGCGTGATGCCGCGCCTTCGCGGCTGAAAACCCAGCACTTCACCGACTTGCCGGTGCCCTCGTAGAGGGCGCTGTTGACGGTGTGGTAGCCGGTGAACTTGCGCGCTCGGCTCTCGGGCAGCAGGCGCTTCATGTCGGCGTAGGCCGGCAGCGTGGTGCCGTGCTTGGAGGCGACCTCGTAGAGCTCGGGCAGGTTGACGGCGATGTCGTCCTTGCGCGAGTGGTTGAGCTTTTCGTCGCCGCCGGTGTCGTTGAGGTGGTCGAACTTTTCCCAGAACTCGGTGACCAGCGGATGGTCCGCATTGATGGCCTGCTGGCGGGCGACGGCCATGTCGATCAGCGCGTTGATGGTGGCTTGCTTCTGCGCGCGGGTGATGGGCGTGACCAGCTCCAGCGCCTCCACGCACGCGATGATCTGCGCGTGGTTCTTGCAGATGCGCACGCTCTTGAGCGCGGGGTGGGCCTTGAGCATGGTCTCGTAGCTGGCGGACATTTCCGCCAGCAGTGCCATGACGTCTTTCTCGCGGCGGATCACGCGCAGCATCCAGCCGCTGACCTTTTCCATGGGCATGTTGGACAGGGCCTTGCTGGCGACGCCGCCCTCGGCGGTGTGGCCGCTCTTGTCCAGGTTGATGTGCACGATGCGCTGGAGCACCGCGTCGCTGGCCGCCACCACCGCGTTTTGGCTGATGACCACGGAGCCGCGGAACGGCGGCTCGTAGGTTTCGTTGCCGGCGCTCTTGTGGCCGCGGGCGCGGCCGATGCGGCCGTTGTAGAGGGTTTTGAGCTCGTCCCAGTCGAACTGCTTGACGTTGACGCGGTCGTTGCCGTTGCTGCGGTCGGCCTCGATCAGCACCATGGGCAGGTTGCCCACCTGGCCGAAGGTGCGCGTGCGGCCTGCCAGGGTGGATTTGGTGGGGTCGGTGCCTTCGTAGTCGAAGCGGCCCAGCAGCATCCACAGAAACTCGATCAGTGTGGACTTGCCACTGCCCGCCTCGCCGATCAGCTCCAGAAACGGGTAGCTCTTGTCCGTGGCGCGGATCTGCTCGGCGAACAGCGAGCCCAGCCAGAACGCCAGCGCGACCACGCCCTTGACGCCGAAGGCGGTCCACAGATGCTCGTACCAGGCGTCGGTGTAGTCCGCCGCGGTGGTGTTGACCTGCAGGCGCATGGACTGCAGCAGGCTCTTGATGTTGAGCCGGCCGATCTCGAAGTAGTCCTCGGCGTTGAGCTCGTAGACGTTGCCGCCCTTGACCGCCACGTCGCCGAGAATGTAGGCCTCGTGCTCGCGGCTGTAGCCGATGAAGTCGATGGTGTCGACGGTCTTGAGCGTGCCCTCGGGCATTTGCTGCTCCAGCAGGGCGTGCAGCTGTTTGGTTTCGCCCTTGAACAGGCAGCCGCCGGCGATGCTGGCCAGCCGCTTGCCAAACTCCGCGCCGGCCATGATCTGCGCGCCGGTGAAGGTGTTTTTTACCGCCGGCTGGTCGCCCGGGCGCGCGACGCGGAAGTAGTACCAGGACTCGTCCGTGATGTCGTTGCGCTGGAAATACAGCACGCGCGGGTAGCCGGTGCACAGGCGGTAGACCGCGTTGCACTCCTTGAGCGCCTGCTCGGTGATTTCCTCGTCGGTGAGGCCTTTGTCCGCGTCCTGCAGCTCGCCCTTGACCTTGGCGAACTTCTTGAAGTCCAGCTCGAACCACCACAGCTGGTTGCCGAACTCGAACGGGAACTGAGTGCGGCCCGCCTCGTTGTAGATCAGCAGCGCCTTGGCGCTGGGGGTGCGGGCGATGAGCAGCGCGCCCTCGTGCAGGTAGCGCTTGAGGTCGGCCGGCGCCAAGCGATCGCGCTGGTGCAGATCGTTCCAGTCGATCTTGCTGCGACCGTCTTGCGGGATCTGCGCGGCCTTGCAATCCCACCCCAGCGCGCGCGCCTGCTTGACCCACTTGCGGATGTAGCGCTGGCCGGCGCCGTCGCCGAAGGTGCCGTCGGTGTCCAGCGCCCACACCAGCGCCGGGCGGTTGCCGGCGCGCTGCTTGGCCAGCTCGGCCAGGAAGTGCTCAGGCCAGTTGTTGCAGCTCATGGCCGCCACCGCGGCCACGCCGTGCAGCCACAGCGCGATGGCGTCGAAGATGCCCTCCACGATCCACACGTCCTCGACGGTGGACAGATCCAGCCCGGGCGGCTGCCACACGTGGCCGGCGTGCTTGGAGCCGTAGTTGAAGCGCGCCTTTTTCTTGCCGAAGCGCTGCGGCTTGTCGATCAGCCGCTCCCAGTACCCGCCGCCGGGCAGGGGGAAACGCACGGTGGCCGTGGTGGCCTTGATGTCGCGGTCGCTGTAGGTCTCTTGGGTGTAGCAGCCGGCCAGGCGCGCGATGTCGAAGCCGCGCATGTGCGTGAGGTAGGCGTCGGCGCTGGCGTGCGGGTTGGATTCGGTAGGCGCGTAGCGCTCGGACCAGGCCTCGAACAGGTCCGGATACAGCTCCTTGACGTGCGCCTCGTAGGTGCATTTGTTCTCGCGCCCGCACTTGATGACCCACGGGTGATCGGCGTGGGTGTAGAGCTCGGTTTTCTGGCACTGCGGGCAGCGGCCTTCGCGCAGCCACGTGCCATTTTCCTTGAACTCGAACTCCTGCAGCAGCAGGCGCGTGACGTCGGCGAGCAGGGTGGGGTTCATGCCTTGGCCGGCTCCCACAGCGCGCCGGCGGGGCCGCAGATTTCGCCCATGCGGCGCACCTGGTCGCAGGACGTGCCGATGTACTCGCGCTCGCTGTCGTCGCCGTGCGGCTCGTCGTCGTGCTGCTGGCTTTGCAGCAGCCCGCCAAAGGCTTCAATGGGCAACGTGCACAGGTGCCGGTTACCGAACCGCACGTGGGACGCGCACGCCGTGCACGCCTTTGGCTCGGGCGGCGTCATGCGGCACCGCCGTTGCCGCGCGTGGCGATCCAAGCGTTGATCTCGCTCTCGCGCCAGCCGACGATGGTGCCGCCCAGCGGCACGCTGGGCGGGAACAGGCCCCGCGCGATGAGGCGGTAGATGCTGGCGCGGGACAGGCCCACGCGATCGCGCATGACACGCATGCGCAGGATGCGGTCGTTGGGGGCGATGACGATCGGCGCGTGCGTGGTTGTCGGTGCGGCCGGGGCGCGGCGGGTGGCGAGGTCGACGACGGCGTTCATGCGTCACCCGCCGGCACGCCCTGCGCCGCGTGGTATTCCGCCAGCGCGGCGGTGTAGTGGTGGGCCATGCGGATCAGGGCGTCGCCGAGGGCGACGGCTTGAGCGGGCGTGCAGGTGAAGCCCATCGGGCCGGTCATGAACGTGACGGCGTTGTCGATGCCGGCGAGCGACGTGCAGCCGATGTCGATGTGGCCGCCGGCGACGTCGACGGACTCGCTGGCGCCGAGGGATGGGACATAGCGGAAGTCGCTCATTTCAGCCACCCGAACTGCCAGGCGGCGGTGAGCACGCTGCCGACGCACAGCACGCGGAATATCCATTGGCCGGCGGCGGTGTCCTCGAAGGTGGGCGGCTCGGGCAGCGGCTGGGCGGCGTTGGCCAGCGCGCCGGTGCGGGCGGTGGCGGCGAAGTCCGCGTCGGCGCTGCGGTGCTCGCTGCGGGGACTGCGGGGCGTGGCGACGGTGTCGCCGGGCGGGATCAGCAACATGGGGGTCCCCTCGGGTGTCAGTGCGACGCCGCGCGGCGCGCGGCGAGGCTGGCGTGGAAGTCGTGGTCGCGCGACAGGCGCAGCAGATCGGTGGCGGTGAAGCACACCCGCTTGCCGCTGGCCGGGTCGACGAGGAACACGGCGTAGCTGGTGGTCTTGTCCAGATCCACGTGCACGCCGGTGGCGCGGCTGGCGAGGTCGCCCAGCGCCTGCAGCGCCGCGACCTCGGCCACCACGCGCGTGGTGGCGTGATCGTGCTGCAGGTGCTCGATGCAGCGGTTGACCAGCAGCGGTCGGTCGCAGCTCAAGTGCTGGCCCTGGTGGGCCAGCAGGTAGGCCACCGCGGCGCGGTGCAGGGTGTCGTGTGCCATGGCTCTCTCTCCTGGCATGGGTGCGGGTTAGCCGGCGGTGGCCGGGTCGGGATCGTTCAGCGCCTGGCGCAGCGCCGTGGCCAGCGGCAGGTTCACGGCCGGGCTGGGCTGCTCGCTGGGGCACAGCGTGCGCAGTGCCTCCAGCCCGGCCACCCACACGTGGCCGCAGGCGTCGTTGACGCATTCGAAGCGCACCTCGGTATAGGTGGGCGTGAGCAGGTCGCTGGACCGTGCGCGGGCAAAGCTGTGGCAGTGCGGGCAGCGCACGCGCAGGCGGCTCTGGCGCGGCGCGTGCGGGCCGAGCGCCAAGCCGTGGCGGGTGTCGGGTGAGGGAGTGGGCGCGGCCGTAGTCATGCGCGATTCACCCGGGCGCCGTTATTCAGGTGCTGCGCAGGCCCCTGAACAAGGCCGGCGCGCTGGGCGCTCTTGAGTCCGCGCAGGTACAACTGCCGCGCGAATGACGCACTGGAAACCCCGGCTTGCTTGGCCAAGGTCTCGTGCTGGGCCAGCTCGGGGGCGAGCAACCGCAGCGCGATCGGACGATTCACCACGCCGCGAGGCGCGTAGGTGACAGGAGGGTTTTGCGCTATGGACATGGGGTACAGTGCCGCCGGTGTGTTACACAATTCGCACCATAGTCCGCAATTTTCGGACAGTCAAGCGAAAAGTTCGGACAAGTACGCAAGGGGCGTATCTATGGAGGAGCCGATCCACGTGGGCGACGTCGTCGAGCGCCTGCGCAAGCTCTACGGCGTGACGACCGACCAGGGGCTGTCGGAGGCCTTGGGCGTGCCGAAGACCACGATCAGCAGCTGGCGCACCCGCAACCGTGCGCCATACGATGCGTGCGTGGAAGCGGTACGCAAATATCGGACGTCGCTGGATTGGCTGCTGTTTGGCGAGGAGGCCCACGGCGTGCGCGATGACGGCCCGCCGCCCTACCTGGTGTCGGAGAGCCCCCGCACGGCGCGCATCACCGCATTCCTGCGCCACTGGGCCGCCACGCGCGGCGAGGACGACCAGGCGTGGCTGGAGATGCAGCTGGCGCGCGCGGTGCCGGAGTATGCGCAGTGGCTCGCGTCGCAGGGCATCGGGTAATTACTGAACGTTTCCAGCTGCTCGAAGTACAGTAATTGCAGGCGCCTACAGGGGGCGCAAGGAGAGCGAGATGGGTACGGTGGTTTTCTTGCTGGTGTTCGTGGGTGGATGGATCGGGCTGGGCCGATATTGGTGGCGCACCTCGCGTCACCGCGTGCTGTCGGTGCTGGGTGCCGGCGCGCTGTGTTTCGTGGTTGGAGCGTTCGCCGGCTCCGCGATCGACGGCGCCATGACGACCTCGCCGCGCCCTGTTGCCGCCGCGGTACCGCGAGCCAAGGCTCCCGCGCCTGCGCCCATGGCGCCGACGGCGCCCGCGCCCGTGGCCACGGCGAGTACGCCGCCGCCGGCCGCGCCAGCACCGCCGGATGAACCGAACGTGTTCGAACGCCGCGCGGTGTTGGAGAAGAAGGCGTTGGCCGGTGACTACCAGGCGCAACGAAACCTGGCCTACTCGCTGGGTCGAGAGATCCCGATCAATGAGCTGCAGAGCTGCACGTGGCGCATCGTGATCCTGGAATCCGGATCGGATGAGGTCGACGATAGCGACGTCACGAACAAGCAGGCGGCATGCGACCGCAAGCTGTCGCCCGACGCGACTTACGCAGCCGGGTTGAAAGCCGCGACGCTGCAGGACAAGATCGCAGCGCGCCGGAAGTAAGCCCGCACGCCGCTACGCGGCGCGCGCCTACAGCGCCGCCTCGCACGCCGTGCAAATCTGTTGTTGCCCGGAACGTCCCGGCTAGCGCACCGACCGACTTGCCCAGGCTGCCGCCGGCATGGAGTCAGGGGGAGCCGACGTTCCGGGCTATTCGCGCGCTACCCTACGCGCATGGCCCGGAGAGTCCGCAAAACCCACACCACGCTCACTGTCGACTTGCTTGGCGACCCGCTCGCGTATGCGCATGCGCTGCCGCCACCGGCGAGTGATCACGACTGGCGTTTGCATGGCACCGTGACGATCGACGGCGTCACCGGTGGCATGGCGTGGCGTGGCGGTGGCTACGGCATCGCGATAGGCCAGGTCGTGCGCGAGTTGAATCTGTGGGAGCGGGTCGACGTGCATCGCGTGCTGGAGATCGACCGCCCGCCCGGGATCGAGGACGCGCCGAGATTCAAGATCGAGCCGATGTCGATCCCGGGGCGCTGGTAGATCAGCGGCCCAGCTGGTACCGGCGAACGGCTTCGGCCTCCGGCACCGTGAAGCCGTCCATGCCGATCAGCCCGGCGATGTCGCAGAACTCGGCAAACGCCAGAGCACACGCCTCGCAGCCGCAACTGCCGGTGCAGCGCGGCGCGCAGGTGGGCGTGCAGGTGCAGGGTTGGGGGTCGTCGTTTCCGACGTCGTAGTAGCCGCCGGGATATCGCCGTAGGCCCTCGGAGCTGGGTGTGGTCATGGGTTGATCGGCTCCACAAGTTCACGGCCGGTGTTGCGTGGTGAGCCTACGGCCTTGGGCACTGCATGGTACTGAAGCGGCGCTTCGGGCGCGCTTTTGAGCAGCTGCAGGGCATCGGCAGGCGGTGCGGTGAGCCACGCGTGAATGGACTCCGGCGGCACAATGACCGGTTGCCGGTCGTGTATGTCGCCGCTGACTTTGCCGGGCTCGCCGGTGATGATCGTGAAACTGCGGGTCCAGTCCTCAGCACCAGGCGGGCGCCATGGCTCCCATAGGCCGGCGAACAGCAGCACCGTGCCGTCCGGCGCGTGAATGAAATACGGCTGCTTGCCCGCAGCCTCGACGCGCCATTCGAAGTAGCCCGATGCCGGCACCAGGCACCGCCGCGCGCGAAAGGCGGCACGGAACATGGGCTTCTCCGCGACCGTCTCCACCCGGGCGTTGATCGCCCGCGCGCCGATCTTGGCATCCTTGGCCCACGATGGAATGAGACCCCACCGCAGATCCTTGACCTGCGCCTGGCCCTCGGCCAGCGCCACCACCGGCGCGAGTTGCGTGGGTGCGATGTTGTAGTGTGCGGGCCGCTCGTTCAACGCGGATTCGAGGTCGAGGCCCAAGTTGTGCAGCTCGGCTATCGCGCGCCGTGACAGCGAGACCGGGCCAAACAGGCTGTAGCGACCGCACATGGCGCTCTCCTGGCAAGGGTGGACCATAGTGCCACGGAGTTGCAGGCGTCCGCCGCCGCGCGGCGGATGCCCTTGCCGACGGTTAAGGCAGCGCCAATTCGCTTTCCGGCGCGCTGTTGGAGCTTCGCCACTCCAGGCTCAGGCGCGTGGTGAAGCCCTGCTCGCTCAGGCTGTGCTCGGCGCGCACGATGGTCCACGGCGTGGCGTCGATTTCCGGTTTCCATCCGCGGGCGGTGGCGTGCTGCTCGGGGTACAGATCCGCGCGGCCGCGGGCGAGGGTGATGTCGAAGCTCACGGTGCCGCGCCGCAGGCGCTGGTATTCGCTGCGGGCGGCGCGTAGGGCGTTGGCGCGGCTGGCATAGGTGGTGCGCAGGGTCTTGACGCCGTGGCCGTCGTCGGTGCCCACCAATACGGTTTCGGTGGTGGCTTTGGCTTTGTCGTCGTACTGCGCGCGCACGCCGCTGTAGGCTTGCCGGTCGGCCGCGTGGTAGCGGTGCTGGTCGCCGCTGGCGCGGGTGACGACGATGCTAGGCAGGGGATTGCCGGTGGCGCTGGTGCCGGCGCCGATGGGCGCGAGGATGAGTGCGCCGCCCTTGATCGTGGCGACGGCGTCGTAGCGCTTGCCGAGGCGCGTGAGGAAGTTGAGGTCGCTCTCGCTGGTCTGGTCGATGTGGTCGATCGCGATGCCGCGCAGGTCGGCGTGACAGCGTGGCGTGAGCTTGTTGCGGCCGGCGAGCGCGTCGACGATGGCGCCGAGCGTGGTGGCGTGCCAGCTCTGCTCGCGCTGCTGGCGCTGCTGGCTGCGCAGATCGGCGCTGCGCGCGCGCAGGGTGAGCACGTCGGGGGCGCCGGTGTGCTCGATCTCGTCGACGGTGAAGCTGCCCATGTCGGTGAGGCCCTCGCCCTGCCAGCCGAGGTACACGCGCAGCAGCGCATCGCCGGGCGGCAGCGCGAGCTGGCCGTCGTGGTCGCTGATGACGATGTCGAGCTGGTCGGCGGTGTCCTGGCGATCGCTGGTGACGGTGACGCTGATGAGGCGCGGGACGAGGGTGGCGGTGAGGTCGCGGCCATCGAGCGTGACGCGCCATGCTGGCTTGGGGTTGCTGCCGCTCATGCGGTGGGACCGTTGCCTGGCGGTGCGCTGGATACGCGGCCGTCGTCGGCGCGCTTGAGCGACACGGTGAACGCGGTGCGTCGCGCGATGCCGTCCGCCGTGAACGCGCTGCCGCCTTCCTCGATGCGCTCGATGACCCACGCGCCGAAGATGCGCCCGGCGCCATCGACCATGGCGTACGCGTCGCCGGCATCGGCCATGTCGCGCAGGGTGGCCAGGCTCTGCAGGGTGCCGGCCACTTCCGGCACCAGCACGCCGGACAGGGTGATGGTGTCCTCGCCGGGGCCGACGAACTGCAGCGCCGGGCGCGCGCCCACGCGGCTGTTGCTGGCGTGCCGCCACGCGGTGGCGCGCGCCAGCTCGCTGTAGGCGAGGTCTTGCAGCTGGAACACGAACTGGCCGAGGGACATGAGCATGCGGTTACTCCGGATCGCGCAGACGACTGCCGCGGGCGGCGGCCTTGGCGCGGTCGCTGGCCTCGATCTCCGCGCGCACGCGGCGGGCGAGCGCGGCGCCGTCTTCGCCTGGCTGCTGCACGACGGTGATGCCACCGACGTGGGTGGTGTGGGTGGTGCCACCGCCTGGCGCGCGCAATGGTGGCGTGTCGAAGCGCGGCGGCGGGGTGCGGCCGTCGTTGAAATCCCAGCCGCGGGCCTTCGCCGCGTCATCGGCCAGGCCCAGCTTCTGCTTGATCCACTCCCACTTGGCCATGAGCGCGTCGATCTTGGACGTGATCCAAGCGAAGGCCGTGGTGAACGGCGCCTTGATCGCGTCGGTGAGCGAGGCCCATGCGGTGCCGAACCAGTCGGCGACCGTGCCGGCGTGCACGACGATCCAGCCGAGGGTTTCGCCGATGCCGGTACCGACCGCGGCGAACGCCTGCGCGACCCATTTGACCGCAGTGACCACACCACCGAGCACATAGCCCAGCACGCGACCGAAGGTGACGCCATGGGCGGTGGCGCCGGCGAGCTGCTCGCTGGTGGCGTGGAACGGGGTGAATAGCTGGGTGACCCACGTCCACGCGGCGCGCAGCGCGCCGGTGATGGCATCCCACATCGGCTTGAGCGGGCCGAGGTCGGCCAGCACCGGCCCCATGACGTCACTTATGCCCTTGCCGATGCCGACGAACCACGCCTTGATCGGACCCCAATATTTCCACACCAGCAGGCCGGCGGCGGCGATGGCGGCGCCCAGCGCGATCACGGGCAAACCGATGGCGCTGATGGCCGAGCCGATGCCGGTCAGCGCGCTCAGGCCGCCGCCGGCGGCGGCGGGCGCGGCAGTGCCCAGCCGGGCGGCGGCTTGCGCGGCCAGCGCCTTGCGCAGCGAGGCGATGGAGCGCTGCGCAAGGCTGCCGCCGACGAAGGTCCATCCGTAGCGGATGCCGAGCAGCGCCACGCGCATGGCGACGAGCGAGGTGACGATGCTGGTGATGCCGCCCACCAGCTTGGGGTGCGTCTGCACGAACGCGGCCATGCGATCGAGCACCGGCGTGACGGCCGCGGCGATGCGGCCGAAGGCCGGGGCCAGCGTGGCGGTGAAGGCCAGGCCGAGCCGACCGGCCGCGTGCGCGGCGTTGTCCAGCTGCTGCTTGGCGGTGCCCATGATCTTGACGAAGTCGCGGTCGGTGACGCCGGTGGCGGCGAGCGACTTGGCCTTGATGCGCTGATACTCGCCCCAGTTCTGCATGATGGGCTTGAGGAAGTTCTGCACCTGCATGTCCTGGAACAACTCGCCTAGCTTTTTCTGGTCGCCACCAGTGGCTTTCATCACCGCTTCGATCGACGCCTCGAACGGATTGCCGCCGGTTTTCTGCGCGTCCTGGATGACCTTGTACAGATCCAGCCCGAAGGCGTCCTGTGCCTTTTTCAGCGTGGCCGGCGATAGCACCTTGGCCAGGTAGTTGCGCATGTTGTTGGCCGCCTCGTCCGGGTCGGCGGCGCCCTTGCGCGCGATCTCCAGCGCGGCGCCCAGCGTGGCGGTGGCCTCGTTGCCGCCCATCTTGAGCGAGCGGAAGCCGGCGCCAAGCACGGGCAACTGGCGGGCCATGTCGCGCAGCTCGACGTTGCCCTCCTTGCCAGCCTGCGCGAGGATGTCCAGCGCTTTCTGCAGGCCCTCCGGCTGGATGTTGAGCGCATCGGTGAGGGTGAAGGCGGCGCGCGAGACGTCCTCGATATCTGCGCCGGCGGCGGTCGAGGTGCGGCCGATGGCGCGGATGCTGCGCGCGGCCACGTCAGCGTCCAGGCCCGCGGCGACGAGGAAGCCCAGCGCCTTCTGCACGGTGGCGGCGGACTGGCCGGTGGCTTTGGACGCGGCGAGAATCTTGCTGCGCAGGTCCGCGACTTGGGCACCGGTCATGTCGGCGGTGTTGCCGATGAGCTGCAACTGGTACTCGAACTCGTTGCCCGGACCGATGATGCGGCTCAGGCCGTAGCCGGCCACGGCGGCGGTGCCCACGGCGGCCATCAGTTTGCCGCCGAGCTGCGCGCGCTGGCGCTCGATCTGCGCCAGGCGCTGCTGTTGCACGCCCAGGTTTCGCGCGGCGCGCTGCTGGATTTCCATGCTGGCGGTGGTGCGGTCGATCTTGCCCTTCAGCTCGCGCTCGGCGGCGCCGAAGTTTTTGGCGGTGATGCCGGCGGCGTTGAGTTCGGACCGCCCTTTGCGCACCGCTTGCAGGCTCGCGATGTGCGCCGCCGTGAGCCGGGTAACCTCGCGCTGTGCCTTGTCGTAGGCGGCGGCCGCTTGGCGGGTTGGCGTGTCGCTGGCTGCCATCTCCTGCCGCAACAAAGAGGCTCGTTGCTTTGCTGCCTGAAGGGCGGTACCGGTTTGCTCGGCCTCGTTTTTCAGCTTGCGGAAGCCGGTCATGGACTCTTGCTGGAGCTCCAGCTCGCGCAAAGTGCCGCGCGTGGCACGCAGCGCCTTGACCGTATTTCGGCTGGCCGCGTCGATGGTGCGCAGCGGGCCGCTGGCCTTGTCCAGCGCCTGCAGCAGCACTTGGAGACGTAGATCGTTGGCCATCAGTCGGCTCCGCTGCGCAGCTTGGCGCGCTCGCGCCATGCCATGAGTTCATCGAGGGTGAATGGCGCCATGGTTTCCGGCGCCCAGTGGAACACCACGGCGATATCCGCCATGAAGTCCTCTACGCGCTCAGGGAGAGCGACGTGATCTCCTCCATCGCTGCTTTCGGCACGAAAAAAAGGATCACCTCCGCGGCCAGCGCGGCAAGGTCGGCGGGGTCGAGCTGCGCGACGTCGGCGCGGGTGAGGGTGGGCGTGCTCACGCGCGGCAACAGCAGCTCCAGCGCACCGTAATCCATCTCGCGGATGAGCGCGGCGATGTTGATGCCGCGCAGCTCGCCGGCGAGCGGTCGGCGCAGCTGCACGTGTGTGATGGTCTGTTCGCCCCGCGTGATCGGCTTGTCGAGCAGGACGCCTTTCGGGGTGGCCGGCGCTTCGGCGACGGTATCGGTGGCGGTCGTGGCTTTGCTGTTCATGGCTCTCTCCGAACGGTGGGATGGGTGGGCTCAAAAAAAGCGCCGGCTCACGGGGATCGCGTGGCCGGCGCAAGGGCCTACTGCACGGGATGGGTTACACGCCAAGCGCGCGTCGCTGCTCGGCGAGGCGGTCGACGCCGCCGACGTTGAACACCATGGCCAGCGCGTCGATCTCGATCACGGTGGTACCGTTGATGTCCAGGCGGTAGTAGCTGCAGGTGGTGGTGAACTTGTGCGCGGTGGTGTCGCCGGGCTTGGCGTTGCCCAGGTCGATCTCCTTGTGGCGGCCGCGCACGATGACCTCCACGGCATCCACGCCGCCATCGTCGTCGCGCTGGTAGGCGCCGGCAAAGCGCAGGGCGGCGGCGTCGGCGGCGGTTGCGCCGAACTGCTTGAGCGCAGTATCCAGCAGGCCGCCGGCGGTCCACTCCAGGATGATGAGCTCGCCGCCCATGTCCACCTCCACGCCGGTGTCCATGCCGCCGCCGCGCCACTCCTCCACCTTGCGCGTGAGCTTGGGCAGCGTGATCTCGCTGACCTTGCCCAGGTAGTTGTTGCCGTCGTTGAAGAGGTTGAAGTTTTTCAGCTTGCTGGGCAGGGCCATGATGGTGTCCTTCGAGGGTGCGGGGCGTCACGGCCGCGGGTGCGGCCGGTGGCTCGGGTCAGGCGTTGATGGCGGCGGCGTAGTCGGCCAGGTACTGGTCGGTGATGCGCTGGCGCAGTTGCAGGTTCTCCAGCGGCGGCACCGGGGTGAAGTCGTAGTCGATGACCAGCTTGCCGCCGGCGAGGTCGGTGCCGCTGTTGGCGGTTTCGTCGTACCAGGCGTGGCCGCCGATCAGGTAGCCGCCGCTGACCAGGCTGCGGAACTTCGCGTTGATGCCCTCGATGATGTCCTTGACCAGGCTCGGGTACATCGGCTTGTCCACCGCCCACATGTGACCCTCGGCGATGGTGTCGGCCAGCACTTGCGTGGTGCGCACCGCGCTCTCGAACACGAACAGCGGGTCGTCGCTGCAGGTGCGGTCGCCCCAGAACTTGAAGCCCTGGGCGTTGATGAGCGTGGTGATGCCGGCCTCGTTGAGCACGCCGGCGTCGTTGGCAGAGTCCTGCAGATCCCAGTGCACATCCCGGCTGATGCCGGTGACGCCGTTGACGGCGACGTTGGACAGCGTTTTCTGCCAGCCCTGCGCCTCGTCGATCTTGGCGCGCAGGCCCAGCGCGTAGGCCACGGCGGGCACCTCCACGGTGGCGCTGGTGCCGGTGTCCCATGCCTGGAAGTTGGGCCAGATGAGCATCACTTCGCGCTGGGCGAAGTTGGCCTTGTAGGCCACCGCCTCGGTGACGCTGGTGGCGCCGTCGGCGTGCACGTAGGCCATGCCACGCAGCTTCTGAGCCACGGTGGCCAGGGCCACGCCCACGGCCTGGGTGTCGATGCCCGGCGCGCCGATGATGCGCGGCTTGACGCCCAGGCGGCCCTGGGCGCCGATGAGCGCCTGCATGCCGGTGAGGCGGCCGTTGGCGTCGGTGGTGCCGATGGCGTTGCTGGCGGTGGCCGCGTCGTCGATGCCCTTGGCCACGCGCACCACGACGATGAGCGGGCTGCACTGCGCGGCGATGGCGTTGAGCGAGGCGAGCAGGGTGTTGCCTGCGGCGGTGGTGCCGGCCTTGCCGATGGCGGCGGCCACATCCGTGACGAGCACCGGGGTGTCGAGCGGGAAGGTCGCGACATCCGCGTCCTCGCCCACGGCGACCAGGCCGATCACGGCGGTGGAGATCGTGCGCAGCACGCGGCTGCCGGTGGTGACTTCGACAACGCGTACGCCGTGGTGGTAATCGGTGGGCATGGGGCTTTCCTCGGGTGGGGCGCTACGCGCTCAGTTGCAGGGGGATGGTGAGCACGGCGTTTTGCGCCGTGGGCGTGTCGGTGCGGGTGCCTTCGAGCGTGACGGTGACGGCGCCGGGCGAGTCGCCCTGCTCGATCGCCACCCGGGTCAGGCGCAGGCGCGGCTCCCAGCGCATGAGCGCGGTGGCGGTGGCGGCGAACAGCCGGATGCGGGTGGCGGCGTTGAACGGCTGGTCGACGAGCTGCGGCAGCAGGCTGCCGAAGTCGCGACGCATGACGCGCGAGCCGACCGGCGTGGTGAGGATGGCGCCGATGGACTGGGTCAGGTGGGCCAGCCCGTCGATCGCCGCGCCGGTGGTGGCGGAGACCCCGCGCATTACTGGGGCGCCCCGCTGATGCCCGTGCCGGGCGTGACGGCGGTGTGCTTGTGGTTTTTGAGGCTGATGCTGCTGCCGATGACGTCGTCGGTGGCGGTGAGTTTGGTGTCCACCGTGACGTCGTTGCTCACGTGCAGCTTGCCGACGATGCTGGTGTCGCCGGTGATCTGCACGCCGCCGGGGGCGGCCAGGCTGGCGGTGCCGCCGGCGGGCAGGGAGGCGACGAGCTGGTGGCTCTCGGGGTCGTAGCTGACTTGCGCGCCGTCCGGGTAGCTGGTGACCTGCGCGGTGTCGCTGCCGGCCGGGCGCGGCGCGGCGTTGGAGTAGATGGCCGGCTGCACGACGCCGCGGGTGGTGTCGCCGCCGGGGCACAGCAGCAGTACCTGCTCGCCCACGCTGGGCGCCCACCAGGTGCGGGCATCGCCGGCGCGCTGCACCAGCCACGGCATGGGCCGGGTCACGAGCGCACCGGTGCGCACGGTGCAGGTGGCCGCGGTATGGTCGACGGACTCCACCACGCCGAAGCGCAGCAAGTTGTGCAAGAGGCGGTTGAGCTCGACCAGGTCCATGCCGGCATGGTGCGGACGCCACGCGCGCGCGGGCTAGGCGGGGGCGGTGTACCAGTGGGGTGGTACATGTCGCGCGCTGGCCGCTTAGAGCGCCTGCAGAGAAACGCCGGCGGAGACGGATTGATCGGACAGCACCACGCTATCACTGGCGCGACGGATACGGATGCGCAGCGTGCCCGCGAGCGATTTGCCGGCGCTGTTATTGAGGGCCGTGATGCTGGCGTCCCAGGTGCGCGCGCTCGATAGCGCTATCCATGCGCTTGCACTGTTGACGATGGTGGCGCCGTCGTCCTGGGTGGCGGTGAAATCGAACTGCACTTGATAGGGCGTGCCGCTGCCCGCACCGGTTGGATCGAACCATGCCCCGGTAGCGACATTAGGATGGTCGCCGGCGCTGTCGGAGCGACTCAGCGACCAGGTCCCATCGGCGTTGATGGCCAAGGTGACTGAGACAAACGACGAGCCGGAGCCGCCGCTCAGCGGGTAGTTGGCAATCACCGGGGCATAGCCAGGGTCCGGGATGACGTGGCTGTATTGGGCCGTGCCTTTGGCCGCCCACTTGTTGCTTACATCCACGCCCGCGTCGGCGATACCCACGTCGGCGCGCTTGGTGCCGTATTTGATGGCGGCGTACTTCAGCGGCACACCCCTGGACTGGATGCCGGGTGCGCTGGGGCCGTCGCCAACGACGTCCGGATCAAACAAGTCGTCCAGGTCAACACCGGCGGACTTGACGCCACTGGCCATCAGCGCGACTCCAGCTCGGCCAGACGCTTCTGCAGGGCGTCGATGACGGCGTGCAGGCCGTCGATTTCCTGCCCGGCCCACATCGCTTGCTCGTACGCGGCCGACGCCTTGTCCACCGTCTTGTACGTGCCGGCGGCGACGCCTTCCACCTGGCCCTCGGCAATCTCGATCGTGCCCATGTACGCCGGCTCGACTCGCTCGATGTCCTGCGCGATAGGTCCCAGGCGAGGCGCGTGGTCGGCGCGGTGCACATACGAGGACAAGGCGCCGTGGGTATCGGGCAACGCGGCCAGCAGGCGGTGCAGCGGGCGCGGCGCGACCGGTGTGACGTCCGTCTTGAGGCGGATGTCGGAGCTGGAGGCGTTCATCGTCAAACAGGTCACCGCCCCGTTAAACGATGCTGACGAACCCACACTCAGCCACCGGCCACCTTCGGGGTTCAGCATGAGGACGGTTGCGGTCGAATTGCCGAGATAGCCCGTGCGAGCGCTCGAATTGTCGAAGAACGAAATGTAGCCCGCGTTGTCAGGGCCGCCGCTTTGCAGCATCGCACAGCTTCCGGCAACGACACCGCCGCGCACATAGGGTGACGACACTTCGGCCGTAAAAGCAGCACCGGAGAGATTGGCTTTCGTGGCTGGGTTGAAGTTACCGCCGTGCCAGAGGGCTTGGTTGTTCCAGTTAATCCCGCCGGTGGAAATGAACAGCTCACCGACGACACTGCCGCTACCGTCAGGGCGCAGGTAAACCCCACCGTTATTTCCGCTGTTGATCCCAGTGGCAATAACCGCACTGCCTGATGTTGCGATCAGCTCCTTGAAAAGCGTCACGCGACCGGTGAATGTGGGCGCGGCCGTCGGTGCCTTGGTGGCCGGATCGAAGTTGCCCGAGTGCCAAGGATAGAAATTTGGGGGCATCGTACCGATCGCGCCCAGGTCAAGCGCATCAACCGTTGCTCTGAGCCGTCCATTGGCCGCGTCCCAGCCCAGCTTGACGGCATTCGCACCTTGTCCGATGCCGGTGCCCTGCTGCACTGGCGTAAAGCCCAGGCTCGCCTGCTTCCCATCAAGGGCGCCCTGCAGTCCGTTGACCTCACCGATTGGGTGCGAATGGCCCGAGGGCGGAAAGGTCGCCGGCTTGTCCGTGACTTCGGCCCAGCCAGGCCAACGCGTCGCCGTCGCAGGCACACCAGCAAGATCGCCCCACGCATGGCCATGCGTCGACGGCGGAAACTGCGCCGGCACGCCAGTGAGACCAACCCAAGTGCGGTAGTAAGCGCCGTGCTGGCCGTCGAGCAGGTCGGCGTCCAGCCCGTTGCCGACGCCGATGTCGTAGGAGGCTGCCGTCTTGATGGCGAGCAGCGTGCGGAAGGCGACGAGATCGACGGCGGTCAGAAGGGTCTTGACGAAGGCACTGGGCGCACCGGCGCCGAGCAGGGCGGTGAGCTTGGCGAGCAGCCCCTTGGGCGTGACCGCGCGCGTGCCGTCGGCGCCGGCGATGGCCTCGGCATCCGTGGCCAGCTCCACCACGCCGGCGGTGTCGACGGTGGCGGGCGGGTTCAAGAAGCTGGCATCGCCGAAGGTCAGGCTGGCCGCGTCGATGTCCGCGAAGATGACGTCGGTGGCCAGCAGCATCATCGCGCCGGCGGATTTCTCCAGGATGGGGTCGGCCTGGCCGTACAGGCCGAGCAGCGTGCCGTCGCCAATGTACAGGCCGAAACCGCGCAGGGTGTAGACGTCCGCGCTGTCGTCGCGAATGACGGCGTGGATGGTGTCGTCGGCGACGGCGGCGCCGCCGAAGGTGGCGAGGCGCTTGAGCTCGCCGGGCAGGGCGAGGTCGCTGCCATCGGCGGCGGCGGTGAAGGCGGTGGCGGTGACGCCGACCTGCGAGACGAGCACCGGCAGCGTGCCGGTGTTGGCGGCATTGACGAGTGCGGCGCGGCCGGCGGTGGTGACCTTGAACGTGAGAGGCATCAGGCGGCATCCGCGGTGAGGGAGAGGCGCCGATACACGGCGGGGCGGGCGTAGGCGGCGACGCCGATGCGCTGCATGGCGGTGAGGCCCTGGGTGAAAGTGAAGTGGCGACTCACCGGCTTCGTGCGCTCGACCTCGGCGATGACGTCATCGACGAACGCGGCCGTGGCCTCCGGGCTGCCCTGCTCGGGCGCGGTGAGCCACAGCTCGAACGTGCCTGGCACGCCGCGCGGCTCGCTCTGGAACCACTCGCGCAGTTCCACGCTGCCGCCGAAGCTTTGGACGACGCTGCGCACGGATTCCACGGTGCCCTTGCGACGCTGGATGGCCAGCGCCTGCCGCACGCGCTCGCGCTTGATGGACTCGGGCCAGTAGCTTTTCCACGCGTCGATGGACAGCTGCCAGGCGAGCCACGGCAGCAGCTCCAACGGGCAGGTGTCGGCGTTCCAGAGGTCGCGCAGCGGTACCGGGATGCTCGCGATGGCGCTGTTGACCGCTTCGACGCGGCGTTCCAGATCCGTGGCGTTCGGCGGCAGCAGGCTATTCATCGACGCCACCGCTTGCGATGGTGACGCCGGTGCAGTAGGCCGCTTGCGTGCGATCGACGACGATGTCGGCGGTGGGCGCGGTGAGTTCCACACGCTGCACGCCGGGCGAGTGCAACACGCTGTAAAGCCCGCTCATGGTGACGTCGCGCCCGATGCGATGGGACTCCTCGATGTAGGCGTCCAGGCGAGCACGCGAGGCGGCGAGCACCACGGCGGAATCCGGGCCGGCGTAGGTGTAGATGGTGGCCGCGACGGCGTAGGGGATGATCTGGGCCGATTGCACGGTGACCAGGTCGGTGAGCGGCCGCACGGTTTCCGCGTTGAGCACGGCATCCACGGCGGCGAGCAGCGCGGCATCGGCGGTGCCATCGCCCACGCGCGACAAGATGCTAACGATGACCTCGCACGGCGCGGGGCTGGTGGCGCTGGCGTCCAGCACGTCACCGGAGGCGCTGAGCGCGTGGAAGATGTACGCGCCCTCCGGGCCGGCGACGCTGAAGCCTTCCGGCGCGAGGATGATGCGCCGGCGCAGGTCGGTGTCGCTCTCCATGGTGGGCGGGATGGAGTGCTCGGGATCGCCCGGGTCGAGCTGCAAGCGCAGCACGCCGAAGCCAGCGGCGAGCTGGTCAAGATCGGCGCCGACGGCGTAGGCGACCATGACGGCGCGCGCGGCATCGTTGACGCGCTGGCGCCAGACGACTTCGCGGTAGGCGCTCTCCTGCAGCAGCAGGTAGATCGGGTCCGACTCCACCAGGGCGGTATAGGTTTCGTCGGCGGCCTCGGTGAGCGCGATGTACTGCGCCAGGCGCGCGGCGAAGATCGCCTCGAACGACAGCGTTTCGACGACGGTCGGCGCGGGGAGCTGCGACAAGTCGACGGCAGTGAAGCCGGCCATGTCAGCGACGGGTGCGGTGGTGAGTCATGCCGGCATGGTGGGGATGGCTCGCGCGCGCGAGCTAGGCGGGGGCGATGTACCAGTGGGGCGGTACATCGGGCGCCATTTTTGAGGGGGCAGCGGCGCGCGGATGGGACGCGAACGATGGACGCACCTTTACCCACGGACCCGCGCCATGCCCGACACGATCACGCCCTACACCCTGCACCATGGCGACGCGCTGCCGGTGCTGCGCCACTTGCCCGCAGCCAGCGTCGACGCGGTGGTGACCGACCCGCCGTATTGCTCCGGCGCGCAGACGATGTCGGGGCGCATGCGGCCGACGGGCGAGAAGTACATGAACACCGGCGTGAAACGGGTGTTGCCGGATTTCGAAGGCGACTTTCGCGACCAGCGCGGGTTCCTTGCGTGGGCCAGCCAGTGGCTGGCCGAGTGCCACCGGGTGACAGCGCCCGGCGGGCACCTGCTGGCGTTCATCGACTGGCGCATGTTGCCGACGATGACGGACGCGGTGCAGGTGGCCGGCTGGGTGTGGCAGGGCATTGTGGTATGGGACAAGACGAACGGCTGCCGTCCGCAGTTGGGTCGCTTCCGCAGCCAGGCCGAATACGTGGTGTGGGGCAGCCGCGGGCCGATCGACACGAAGGCGCACCCGGTGGTGCTGCCCGGCGTGATGCCAGTGCACCCCGCGCGCGGCGGCAAGCATCACCAGGTGGGCAAGCCCGAGCCTTTGATGGAGCAACTGCTGCGCATCGTGCCGCCGGGCGGGACGGTGCTGGACCCGTTCATGGGTAGCGCGACGACAGGTGTGGCGGCGCTGCGCGCGGGGCTGCGGTTTGTGGGCGTGGAAATGTCGGACGGCTATTTCGACGTGGCGCAGACGCGCATGCGCGAGGCGGCTACGAGGTGAGCTGGGCCAGTATCTGGTCGCGGACCAGCTCGCGATCGGCCGCGCTGAAGCCCAGCAGCCGTCGGCGCGGATAGCGCACGAGCGGGCCGCGCTTGCTCACGCGGTCGGTGCGGCCGTACTGGTGCACGGCGGCGATGTCGCCGGCGTGGCCGATGAACTCGACGGTGGCGGTGTCGCCATCCCCGCGGGCCTTGAGGTATTTCGGCCGGCGCAGCTTGGCGAACATGGCGCCGCGCTTGATGCGACCTTGCTTGCCTCGCAGCTTGCCGCCTTTGCGCGGCGCGAACGCACTGCCATCGGGGTTTTGCTGTTGCGCGATGCGTTGTTGCTGGCTCTTGCGCAGCGCCGTGGCGATGGCCTTGGCGGCGCGACGACGAGCGGGTGGGGCGAGCTGGGCCAGCAGGGGCGCGGCCCAGTCCTCCAGAGCGGTGAGATCGTCGGCCATCAGCTTGCCGGCACGTCCCACTCGGCGAGCAGCTGGTCGCGCAGGTACAGCTGCCAGTGGCCGGCGGTGAGCTGTGCCTCGGGTTGCGGCTCGTCGGCGTGGGTGATGTCGAGCACGCCACCGCCCGTGTCCTTGACGATGACGCGCTCGGTGAGGGCGAGCTTGATGCTCAGGTCGCAGCTGTCGTTGTCGAGGATGTCGGCCTCGAAGCTGATGCCGCTCTGGCGCTGGTCGATGTTGTCCATCAGCTCGGCCTGGTTGACGCGCACCCACATGAGCAGCGGCACCATGACGGCATCCGGATCGCCGGCGTAGTCGGTGAGCACGAGGTTCAGCGTGTAGGCGTATTCGTAGCTCAAGCCCGGCGCATAGCTGGCGTGCAGGCTGCCGGCGTCGATGAAGACCAGGAGCTTGTCCGGATCGGTAGCGAGCTGTGGCAGCGCGGCGACCAGGGCGGCGCGCAGGGTGGCGGGCTTTTTCATGGGTGCGGCTCGCTGTTGGCTCGCACCCACTCTTGCAGCGACGTCAACTGAGCGGCGGTGGCGTGGCAGGTGGTGTAGTTGTCGACGACGGTGCGGGCGACGGTAGAGAGTGCAAGGCCGCTGCCGGCCGCATCAGCGGCTCCGGCGGTGCCGGGCATTTCCACTCCCGCGGCGGCAGCGTTGTGCACGCGGGCAAAGCCGAGAGGCACAGTGCAAGCAGCATCAGCTTGGGGCGTGACATAGACGGGTACCTCGCGGGTGAGGGTGGCGCCGCGCGTGTGGATGACCTGGACGCGGTCCACGTAGCGGGTGACGATGTGCTCGCTGGCCTGGGCGGCAGCGAGCTGGCCGCGCAGGCTGTTGGCGGTGGCCTCGGCGGTGGTGGCGGCCGCTTGCGCGTGATCGAGACGGGCGTGGGTGATCCACAGGTAGCCGGCCAGCGCGGCGAGCAGGCCGGCGCCGAGCAGGATTTGCCGCAGCAGGCTCACGCGAGCCACCACGCGACGAACGCCCAGAACAGCAGCAGGGCGGAGAGCACGGGGAAGGCGCCCGGCACGTAGCCGGGGTGCGGCTGGTCGGTGGTGCGGCGGCGAGGGGTCATGCGGCGGCCTCGGTAGCGGCGGCTTGGCGCGCGTAGGCGCGGGCGAGCTTGGCGTCGTAGAGGTTCTCGGCGTAGGCCGGGCCGTTGTAGATCTTGGCGAAGGCGACCCACTTGCGGTTGCGCAGCGCCTTGTGCAGATCCGCATCGAGCGCGATGAACTTGACGAAGGCGGCGAGCTGCTCGGCTTCGCCGGTGGCGAAGGCCTGGGCCATGGCGCTGGCGTCGAGGTAGCCCAGCGCCGGGGCGTGGTAGCCCATGATCTGGAATCGGCCGAAGCTGCACGACTCCATGGCGTCGTCGATGCTGATGGCACGTGCCTGCGCCAGGCGCGCGTATTCGCCCGCGCCGCCGACGTAGCCGCCCGGTTGCTGGTTGAGGATGGATGCCGGTGCGTTGAGGGTGGCGGGGTCGATGCCGCGCGCGACGAGGCGCTGCCAGAACACATGCCGCTCGAACAGGATGCGCAGGCGGCCGTCCCACAGGAAGCCAGTGCCGGGGCTTTCGACCTCGATCACGGCTTGCACGGCGGCGGGTTCGCAGTCGAGGTGCGCAGCGGCGGCGTCGATGTCGGCCTGGGTCAGTGCGCGGGGATCGAGCTGGCCGATGAGCGCGGCTTGCGTGCGGGCGCCGGCGATGCCATCGGCGACCAGGCCATGGCGGCGCTGGTAGTCGAAAACGGCCGTGACGGTTGCCGCGTCGTAGATGCTGGTGACCTCGATCGAGGCGCCGGCGCGGGCGAGACGGGTTTGCAGCGCCGTGACCTCGGCGCCGCGATCACCAGCGCGCAGGATGCTTGGGTTGTTCATCGTTGCGGGTCCGTAGGATGGCGGCGACGTTGCCGCGGGCGGTGAGGCTGAGCACGCACACGACAACGGCAATGCCGACGTCGCCTAGGTGGATGTCATGCGGCGGGTAGCGACCGAGCACGATGGCGAGCACGGTGGTGCCGGTGCTGGCGATGAGCAGCCACGCGGCAGCGCTCACGAGCGGGCGATAACGGGCGCCGTCGCGGCGGTAGAGCAGCAGACGCAGGCAGGTGATGAGGTTGGCGGCGAGCAGGACGATGGCGAGCATGTGATCCATTACGGGCCTCCACGGCGCAGCCAGCTGGTGATCCACTGGGTGAAGTCGACGGCCTTGATGCGCTCGATGATCTGTACGGTGATAGCGATGACGACTGCCGCGGCGAGAAACGCCGCCACGCCGGATTCCTGCAGGTGCACTTGCCGCATGACGAGCGGCGCGGCGATGTAGCCCATGATCCAGCTGATGAACAGGTAGGCCACGCGCGAGAACACCGAGACGTCGCGCGCGTGCAGGGCCATGAGCGCGGCGCCGGCAAAGGCGCCGATGACGGCGTTGCCATCCACGCCCGGCAGCAGCGTGGCCAGGCTCACGCCGGCGACGACGAGCGATGCAGTAACGGCGGTGGTGGGCTCGGCCATGGTGGCTCCTGTAGCTAGGTCCAGAGCTGGACGAGGACGGTTTCGGTTTTCGCCGCCTGCACAACATCCGGCAGGTTGACGGGCGTGCCGATGGGCAGCACCGGGCCGAGGTCGGCCAGGCCCGGGTTGGCGGACATGGCGACCTCGGTGACGCCGGCGGTGCGGCCGAGCACGCGCTGGCACAGCGCGTCGAGGGTTTCGCCCTGGTTGGCGCGCGCAAGCATCAGATGAGCTCCGCATCGGCGCGCGGGCGGCCGAGGATGTCGCGGATGGCGTAGCGCACGTTGCGGCGGTAGTCGTCGACGGTCTCATCCATGGTGTCGGCGCGCTTGGCGGCGGTGGCGGTGGTGTCGAAGTTGCGGTAGCGCTCCAGCAGCTCGGCCTGCACGGTGGCGTAGACGGCGCGTTTGTAAGCCAGCACCAGGCGCGTGCTGCCGCCGATGGTTTTGCTTGGAACGTCCTCCAGCTTGGCGCGGCCGAGTGCCACTTGCTGCGCCTGCCATTCGTCGAGGCAGTCCTCCACCGATGCCATGGCGTTCTGGATGGATTCGATGAGGCGCTGGTTGGTGACGGTGCTGTCCACGCGCATGACGGCGCGGGCGTCGATGGGGTCGATGGACGGGTACCAGTCGCCGGAGCTGATGGGATCGAGCGCGATGGATGGCGCGGTGGCGACGAGTCCGGACATCATGACCTCTTGAAAAGTGCGGCGGTGATCGCTGGGTCAGCACGGGGGGAGAGAGCCCACGTGATGCCCAGCGAGCCGCCGCGGCGCTCGGGGCGAGCTCAGTTGGCGGGCGGCGTCGGGGCGGTGGCAGCGAGCTTCTTCTGCAGCTTGCTGATCTCGCTCTTGACGCCGATCCGCGCGTTCAGTTGCAGCGCACGCTGCAGGTGTTCCAGGGCCTGCTGCGGCGCGGTGTCGGCCAGCGCCAGGCCGATGGCCTTGTGCAGCTTGGCCTTGACCTCGTCGGGCATGTCGCGGCCCTCGGTGAGGGCGCCGGCCTGCAGCAGCTGCGCGGCCGTGACGGTGTTGCCGGGGTGGCCGGCCTGGTCGGCGATTTCTTCCACCAGGGTGGTGGGGAGATCGCGCTTGTACTGTTCGGGCAGGGTGAGGTTGTGCGCGAGCATGAAGGCGCCGATGCGCAGAGCCTGCGCGACGTCGAGGGTGTCGATGGACCACACCAGCACGGTGGCGACGACGTCATCCTGCACGGGCTGGTCGGCGGCGAGAACGCCATCCACCCACGCCTGGTATTCCGGCAGCAGCTTGCGCTTGAGCTCGATCTTGGCCTCGCGCGACTGCAGGGCCTTGAGCGAGCGCTTGTCCTCGGCGAGCTTGGCGCGCATGAGGTCGTAGGCGCTGCCGGTGGGCTGCGCGGTGCCGGCGTCGGCGGCGCTGGTGGCGGCGGCCTGGGCGAGCATGCGCTCGCGGTGCATCTGGGCGGGGCTGGGCATGGGCTCTCTCCTGTGTTCTTGGCTTCGCCGGCGGGGGATGCCCGCCGGCTCGGCTTTGCTACTTCACGGCTTCGGGTTGTCCGGTTACGGCGCGGCGGTGGTCTTGATGACGATGTTCTCCACCAGCGCGGTGATGCCGTAGTCCTCCACGACGTAGGCGTCGTTGCTGGACTCGTAGTTCTCGATCTGGTCGCGCTTGGGGTTGTCGACGAGCTGCTGGCGGCGCTTGCCTTCCTGGTAGTAGATCGACAGGTTGTCCAGCGTGGTGACCAGCAGCGCGTTGGCCGGGAAGAACGGCACACGCACAGCCTCCAGGCCGCCGATCTGCTTCTTGGAGACGATGATGTCGCTGGCCAGCTCGTCGGCCGCGCCCTGCTTGCGGTTGACCTTGCTGAAGTACTTGTCAGCAAGCAGCGCGCGTCCGCAGATGACCACCAGGTTGGTGTCGTCGCGCGCGGCTTCGTCGATGAGGTTTTCGGTGACGTCCATGACCAGGGCGTCGAGGTTCTCGTAGTCCCAGCCTTCGCCGACGGTGACGGCGCCGCTGGCGGCAACCACTTCCTTCATCCAGTGCGCCGGCGCATCGGTGCGGATGTGCTGCAGCCAGCCGATGTTGACGTCCTGCAGCAGCTGGTTGGTGGCGCGGTCGGTGGCCACCGCAGCGCTGGTGCCGTTCCAGCCGATCATGATGCGATCGAGCGCCTGCTGCTTGACCGTGACGTCGCGGAAGCGCGTCTGGAAGTCGGGGAACTTGGCCCACATGTCCAGCTTGCTGTACTTCAGCGCAGTGTCGAAGTTGGTCTGCTTGCACGCGTAGTCGTTGGCGTACAGCTCGGTCGGGTCAGCCGGCGCGCGGTCGGTGGTGCTGGTGTTTGTGCGGCTGGCGATGGTGCCGGTGGTGCCCAGCTGCAGCTTCTCGCCGGACTGCTCCAGCACCGGCACGATGTTGATGCGGGAGAGGAAACCACTGGACAGCTGCAGCTTGTTCTCCAGCGTCTGCTGCACGCTGGGGGCGACGGTGAACTTGACGTCCGCGGCGGCGACCCCGTTGAGCTGGGCGATGCGCGTCTGCAGGGCGGTGAAGACGAGGCGGGTTTCGTTGCGCATGGGTGACTCCGGTGCGGGCAGACGGTGGCGGGGCGGCGGTTCGAGGGTTGACTTGGGGCGGCGGTTCGAGGGCGGATTCAGCAGGCGGTGAGCTGGTTGTCACCGCCGCCCGTGGCGGCCGGCCGCGGCGGCATGGTGGCGGTGGATTCCAGCTCGCCGCGAAGGGCAGTGAAGGCTTCGGTTGCCGTCTTGTTGGCCTTCTCGACAGCGTCGATGCGCGCGGTGAGCGCGGTGACCTGGTCGGCGAAGCGCTGCGACACGGCCGTGTTTTCGGTGGCGAAATGCTCGAGCGTGTCGGACACGCTCTGCAGGGCTTCGGCCACTTCCGCGAACTGGCCGTCGTGGGTCTTGCCCTTGCCGGCGAGCTTGGCGAGCTTGGCCTTGACCGCGGCGAACAGCGCGCTGGCGGTGGTGTCGGCCGGCTCATCTTCCCACTCGATTTCGACGGGCTCGGCGGCGCTGAACAGGTTGCCGGGCTGGTGCTTGCGCGCCTTGAACGGGCTGGCGTCCGGGTGTTGGGCGGCGAAGGTGAGCACCTCGGTGCCGAGACTGGCCGGGCTGTCGGTGATGCCCAGGCCGTCGAGGTACTTCTTGTTGGTCTCGGCGAAGTTCGGGTTGATCTCCATGGAGCTGTAGATCTTCTGCCCGGAGTTCACCAGCTTGACCATTTCGTCGGTGGGCTGGATCTGCGCGTAGAGACCCATCTTGCCCTTCAGCGGGCCATCGGCGATTTCCTCGGCCTTGAGCGCGAGCACGTCGCCCATCGCGCGAAAGCCCCACTCGGGGTTCAGTCCGCGGATGTGCTCGATGAAGATGCGGGCGCCGTACTTCGCGCGGTCATACGTCTGCGCCATTTCGGTCAGCCAGTTTCGTTCGATGTTGCGGCCATCGGTCGTTGCGCCCTCGACGGCGACGCGGAAGAACTTGCTCTTGGCCATGGGGACCTCGGGGCTGGGTGACGTGGGCTGAAGTTGCGGCCATCGTCGGGAGCACGCGCGGAGCGGGCAACGCGGGGGCGATGTACCAGTGGGGTGGTACATCGGCGCGCGCGCGGGCATGGCGGGCGCGCTTGCGACGATGCCGCCATGTTGATGCCCGCACCCCATGTCGATCAGCGCCGAGCGGCGCGCAGCCTGTATTGGCGAGGATGGCCGGTGTCTGATATTGCCGTCGAGATCGGCTTGCCGCGATCGACGGTGCAGAGCTGGAAAGACCGCGACGAGTGGGACAAGGCGCCGATGATCGAGCGCATTGAAACGTGCCTGGAGGCGCGGTTCATGACGCTCGTGGAAAAGGACAAGAAGAGCGGCGGTGACTTCAAGGAGATCGACCTGCTGGGCCGCCAGGTGGAACGCCTAGCGCGCGTGCGGCGCTACGAGGCTCCGGGCGGCAACGAGGCCGACCTGAACCCGAACGTCGAGGCGCGCAACGCGGGGCCGAAGCGCAAGGCGAAGCGCAACGAGTTCAGCGAGGAGGAAGCGGCGCAGCTGCGACGCAAGTTCCACGAGTCGCTGTTTGTGTACCAGCAGCGGTGGCAGAGCTCAGCGGATGAACGCACGCGGATGATCCTGAAGTCGCGCCAGATCGGCGCGACCTGGTACTTCGCCCGCGAGGCGCTGGACGATGCGATCGCGACCGGCCGCAACCAGATTTTCTTGAGCGCCTCGAAGGCCCAGGCGCACATCTTCAAGCAGTACATCCGGCAGTTTGCGCTGGAGACGGTGGGGATCGACCTGAAGGGCGACCCGATCGTGCTGTGGAACGGCGCGCACCTGTATTTCCTCGGTCAGAATGCGCGCACGGCGCAGGGCTATCACGGCAATTTCTACTACGACGAGTTTTTCTGGTCGCAGGGTTTCGAGGAAATCAACAAGGTCGCCAGCGGCATGGCGATGCACAAGCAGTGGCGCAAGACGTATT
>Ga0209963_1000689_pt1 | contig 34648 bp, 42 predicted proteins | sample ThiBio_1000_biof_2_FD_183957 | JGI IMG/M metagenome (GOLD analysis project Ga0209963, IMG submission 183957) | Wastewater bioreactor microbial communities from Cape Town, South Africa - Thiocy_cont_1000_biof (SPAdes) | ecosystem: Engineered > Bioreactor > Thiocyanate-remediating >...
TTGGTGGTGTGAATTCTTTCGGAAGGTAAATCGAAAAACAAAAAGAAAAAGATCTGATTTCTCTGTTGAAATAGTATATCGATTCAAAATCAGCAAAAGACGGGAAAATGCCAGCGAAAGTTCGTCCTCCATGGCTTCTCGTTGGTCATCATGAATTACCCGCTCAATACTACACAAAAAACGGTACATTCGCTGAAATAAAAACAAAGCCTTTTCCAATTGAAGTTTTTAGAATGTCCACAATACATTGCTCGAATGTTTACGATCGATCTGTATACTGTCTTACGTTAGTTGTTGAATGAGACATTCAAGCAAAATCATGTGTGATTTTTATTTAGAAAACACTTGTCGAGAAATATTTTCTGATCTCGATTCGAATCATTCATTTGAATCATATTTAATCACGAATTATCCGTCATTGAATGACACAGTTCATACATTTCGACGATTAAAAGTTCGTGCCGAAGTCGATTTAGTTGTATGTGAATTTCATTGTTTTCTTTTCGTTAGAAAACTAATTTTTGATTTTCAGCCGTTTACTCTCGATGAAACTAAACGTACAATTGAAATTTTCAATGAAATTCTACAGAAATTATCTGATTTTGTTCATAATTCTTATATTCGTGAACGTGAGGTCGATCTTGATCTATTCAATCAACTCGATGATCAAGTTCAAATGAGTTCGAAATATATTCCTCTATTACCTAAAGATCTGTGTCAAATTCCTCTTCGACCAACCGATGAAGATTCGCTCGGCAATCGAAACAAACGATCGAGATCCAAAGGTCGTTTTCCTTTTCATTTACCATCATTTCTACATAAGAAAAAATTCTTCTCATCGAAATCATCGAATACTCCAGCACAAATTCCAGCAGATTATCGAAATCGTATGATCGATGAAGTCTGAAATGAAATCTATTGTTGTCTGTTTAGAATCACTAACAACTATGGAGAATTCATTTGATGATTCGAATCAACAAACTCGTCATCGAGCGAAACGTTCGACAGACATCGATGCAATACCTCTAGTCGAATTTCATGATGCACATTCGAATTCAACAACATTTGCATCAGATACGGAACAACAGACATAAACAAAAACTGTCTCCTATCGTTTTTTTGTACAGCAAAAGAAAATAATAAAAAAACGAATATTTAGTTTTTTGTTCTTGTGAATTAATAAATTCGAGTCTATTTTCAAAGAACTGGATCGGGTGTATCGGTTAGAATCATTGGCGAATCAAGAATAGTTATTGTTGTGTTTATTTCTTCCACCTGCTGTTGATTAGTAATATCGTGTAAAGGTGTTTTGCTGTCATTTTCTTCATTTTTAATAACAGTTGTTGTTTGATAATGTAATTTTCGACTTTTTGAACGATTTCGAACGCCATTTTTTCTATCCATCATGTCTTCTAATGTTCCATGATCGAATGAATTCGTCATCGGCGCTATTGAAATATCTCTAACAGCTCGAAAATTACCACAATTATTTAAATGTTCATTTTCTAAACGAAAATAATTCCAAATAAAACGTCGAAAGATTTCTAAAAGTCCAAAAATAAAACCAATCACAGACGCATATTCAGCTGAAAGACTACGAAAATGCATAAATATATTTATAATCCAAATATAACGAAGAACAAAATTCAGACACATAGCTGAATAATAATAAGATTTCGATGGATAAACAAGTTGATCACGAAGAAAACGATTTTCTCCGGGATTTCGACTGAAAAATCCCCAATCCATTAAATAATCCCACAAAAGTTTGTAAGTCGACGCAAACAATGAAATTCCTATCCAAAAGTATAAAAACGGATTGACCGTTGGATTATCAAGATAATTGACCATCGTTGCACGACGTAATGAATTTGCAATAAGAACAAAAAAGCCCGTTGCATATTTGCCTGCATTGGCTAAATGAGGAAATACCTGTTTCGTATCATGATACCGTCGTAAACATTGAGCAAAACGAAACCATGATGGTAACATCATGAATAACGTTTGCAGACCGATTTGTATACGACCATGACAAAGATAACTGTGCGTAGAAGGCTCGAAATGGCTTGGCCACCAGCTAACATCGTATGTATAGAAACAAACCATGTGTTGAATATCGAAGAAGATCATTTCTAAAGACGTGAGCTGATCAGCTAACCAAAAATCAGCGAAACTAACGTGATATAATGGTGCACAGATAACACGACCGAATGTTTTTAACAGCCAGAAACGTGCTTGAGGATAGAATGTGGGCGTTGGATTTAGAATAAAGAGAAGAATAAATGTGAGAAAACTTATTGGCTGAGCAAATGGATAAAAATCGTAGTAAAATGAAAGAATAAATGCAACAAAACTTAAAAACCAGAAAATAAATAAAAATGTGCCGATCTCAAGAAATTGCTGATAGGTAAGATGTTTTCGAGGATCGATTTCGAATATTAAAACATGATTGACACCTGATGCCGACCAACCATAGACATTAATGCCAACGAGAATAATATGAAGGAGAATAAGAAATGATGAACGATATAAAAATAGAGCTTGTCGCCAGGCTAACGGTTTTGCCGATTGACTATCATGAAGATTCGTACCGAGAAAGATCACCAATGGAAATAGAAGGATTAACATTCCTTATGAGAGAACGAGAGAGAGTGATTCATTTGGAATTAAGAAAGATTTGTTTTTACCGACGAATATTCCAATTCGGAATGTAACAGCAAGCGAAGGCTGAGCTTCTAATGGTGGAACACGCAGACGTTTGAGAGCTCGAGCACGATCTCCTGATTCGAATGTATTGGTATACAGAGTTTCGACTTCATCGATCAATTCATCGACATGTCCAGTCTTATGAAATGGTGCTGCATCGATGTGTAATTTTCTAGAATGAAAACGAACGTTTCGTCAACATGAATAAAAAAAAGTATTTCTACCTCCAATTTTCACCCCGTTGCGTCGAAAATAATTTATCATGTTTTTTGAGAATCTTTCGAAAGCCCGTGTAATTTAATTGCTGATAATTTTGTAGCAAAATAAGCATGAGATAGAATTCACTGAATGCTAATTTCAAATCGGTTTGTTTTCGACGACTTCGTTTAAATACGGTCGTGGGAAAAATTCGTGTCGAAGTTGTTGTTGTTGTAGATGAAATACCCGCTTGATTATTCGTGGATTCATCGGGTGTTATCGACGCAAATCGAACTCGAGTTTGTCGAGGAAGATCGTCGGTGATTTCGGTTTCATTTTTCAATGCCGACCATCGTCTTACAGCTCTAGAAGATCACAGCATATCGAGAAAGAATAAATTTTCAAAACGAACTCGGCTAGTTTTTCAGCAAAGAATGTATTGATTTTCGTTGATTCTTTTTCACAAAACTAGACAAAGAACGAAATCATTGTTGATTTAGTTAAATTGACTTGTTTTTAAAGATTTTACTCGAAAGAATTGTTCGTCAATTCGACGAAAAAATTGTTCAGATGTTTCGTCATCATTTTCATCGACAAATATTCGAGCTTTTTCAACAGCTTGTGCAAGCAATTCTTTCATGTCATCATATCGAATATATTGAGATGACCATTCAGGTGTTATATGTGCTGATAAATGTTCAGCAAATTTCATCTTTGACTAATCGAGAAAAGTCTACGAAATGAAATCAAATGTACAGTATACAACGATATGATAGATGTCGTAGACAATGAGATTTTTTTTCATGTCGAAGATCTTTGTGATTCACACATAGCGCTATCAAGTTCTTTTTTTTTCTATGTATATTTAGTTAGAACATATTGAAACGTGATTTCCCGTGTAGATATATTCATATCATGATTTTAAACGTACTTTTTTTCGAAATTTTCACATTCTTTACTTCGTTTATTTACATTTATGATGCAAGTCTATCGTTCTCTTTCTTTGTAACTTCATTGGGCATATTCATTTGCAAAGGAAATTTGCCCCAAATTTCAATTTTCTCAAATTTATTTCGACTATTTCATTCTAACCCAAAACGTGAAAATAAATTTCATATTTTCCCTACACTAAAACGTTCGTTTGCATTTGCGTTGTTTCGTTCTACTCAATTGGATTGGTTTTGAACTACTCCAATTATATAACCGCTCTATCCACGGCTCGTCCATAAAAACAAAACACGCATATTCCTTTTTCTCTTTTTTCCTATCGTTTCAGTTATTTATTTATCGAGTCGAAACATATTCGATAGCACTTGAAATTTTTCATACGAATTCATTTTCGACAAATTTTCCTCTTTTATTTTTCTCATTTCACTTGTATCACTAATTAGACGTTGTTGTTTTCATGACCATTACGCAACTGTTTGGAAAGAACCAACATTTCGTCAATGAGTCATTCATACATCTACCTTTGTCGGTCGTTTTTACTCATTAATTTATAAAGCTTATTACATTATTTAAGATTAACTCAAGCGAACATAAAAATGTCGCAGAAGGACTCACAAATGTCTTTAGGAGATGTGTGGCTCAAGGTATCCGAAGGTCTTGGACGAATTTATCAAATTCAAAGCATGTCAGCACAAGAATACATGGCACTCTATACGTAAAAACCCATTTATTTTCGAAATAAAATAAAGTTATTTCTTCGTAGTTATATATATGACTATTGTACAAATACCAAAGCGCAACAAATAGCATCGAGAGCAGCAGCTGCTAAGCCAGCACCACGAACAGCAGGAAATAATCGAACATCAGCTGCTGTTCAAGATGGAGCGAATATTGTCGGAGGAGAATTATATGCTAAATTGAAAAATCATCTCAAAACATATTTGGAAAACATTTGCGGAGTAAATTCGAGAGATGAAAATTGTCATTGAATTTGAGTTGTTTTTTTTTATTTCTATAGCAAGGAGTTGATTTACAAGGAGAAGATGTTCTTCGGTTTTATACGAATAATTGGGAACAATATCGGTTTTCTAGTAAAGTAACCAATGGTTTTTGTCAATATTTAAATCGACATTGGGTACGAAGAGAATTCGATTCTGGCAAACGTGATGTTTACGAAATATTCACTGTAAATATTTCTTTACGGAACTATGATTGTGAATTTCTCTTGAATATTTAGATGGCCATGGAAATTTGGCAAATAGTTATCTTTCAACCATTGAATAAACAAGTAACGTCAGCTTGTCTTGAATTAATCAAATCTGAACGTAAAAATGAAGTCATCAATACTCGATTGATCAGTGGTGTTATTCAAAGTTACGGTAAGACAAATCATTTGCTCAATGATTTCGTTTGTTCATTCGTATGATTGCAGTTGATCTCGGTTTTACTGAAAATCAACCAGCAACAAATAATAGTCATCCGATAACAACGCCAACATTGGCGATTTATAAAGATTATTTTGAACAACAATTTCTTCAAGACACCGAACAGTTCTATCGTCTTGAAGCAACAACATTTCTTCTTCATAATTCAGTGACTGAATATTTGAAAAAAGTTTCTCAACGTCTCGATGAAGAAGTTCATCGTGTTCAATCCTATTTGCATTCATCGACATTAGCTCCATTGATAAAAAAAGTCGAAGAAGTATTAATTCGTGATCAACTCGATGCAATCTATGATGAAGCGAAAATATTATTACGCGATGAAAAACATTCAGGTTAGAGAATTCATTCCAAGAGAAAAAAAGAAAACTACAATTTCCCAAATCTCTTCATTAGATTTGGCACTTTTATATAAATTAGTCAGTCGAGTACCGAATGCTACAACGAAATTGAAACAAATCGTCGAAGAACACATTCGAGAAATGGGTATCGGCGCTATTGAACGTGCCAGCAGTACTGCTATCAATGTAAAGATAAATGACTCTTGTTTATCTTCGAATGAATCATCATCTATTTGAATAGGATCCAAAACTCTACGTTGAAACAATTTTGGATATTCACTCGAAATTTTTCAAATTAGTTCAAGAATCATTCAATAGTGAACAAGGTTTTACCGCTGCACTTGACAAAGTAGAAAAGAACAACATTGAATATTTCGAACATATCGATTCTCTAGGCTTGTGGCAAATTTATTAATAACAATGCAGTCACAACAGCGGCTGGTAATACGACGAAATCACCGGAATTACTCGCACGTTATTGTGATACACTTTTACGAAAAGGGTTCGTGTGAAAATTTGATTTCGAATCGTTTTGTTTGCAAAGTCATTTTCGTTGATTTAGCTCAAAAGCAGTTGAAGAAACTGATCTCGAAGAAAAATTCAATCAAATCATGGTTCGTTCGACGAATTCTTTCTTTAGAAACCCTAACGAATTTGCATTTTCATCTAGGTTGTTTTTAATTATGTCGAAGATAAAGATGTCTTTCAAAAATTCTACGGCAAAATGTTAGCCAAACGTTTAGTCGGTCAATTGAGTGCGTCCGATGATTACGAAGAGTCGATGATATCGAAATTAAAAGTAACTTTGATTTGAAAAACAAAACACAGACATATGCTCGAGCGTTTTCATTTCAGCAAGCATGTGGTTTTGAATATACTTCGAAATTACAGCGAATGTTTCAAGATATCGGCGTTAGTAAAAATTTAATTGATCAATATCGAACTTATTGTGAAAAGCGAAATCTCCAAGATATCGGTACGGATTTCGATTGTATTTGTACGTTGATTTGAACTTGTTTTTTCTTGTGTTTAGTCGACTTCTCAGTCATGGTACTCAGTTCGAATTCATGGCCATTTTCAGCGCCACCTAATTTTATTCTTTCACCTGAAGTAAAACTTTTCATTTCGAAATTTTCGAATAAAAATCTTTGCTATTCATCTAGCTCAAACGAACATTTGAAAGTTTTACCAATTTCTATACTCAACAGCACAATGGTCGTAAATTAACTTGGCTTCATCAACATTCGAAAGGCGATCTACAAACTTTATATACAAAACCTAAATATATTCTTCATGTTTCCACCTATCAAATGGTTGTTTTATTATTATTCAATAAAAATGCATCATGGACTGTCGAACGTATGCAAGATGAAACGCAAATCAAGAGTGATCTATTTCTTCAAGTACTTTGTGGTCTATTAAAAAGTAAAATCATCACATGTACAGACATCAATGAAGATGAACTCGATGAGGAATTGAAAGAGACCGATATTCAAATGGGTTATACCATTCAAGTTGCTGAAGATTTCAAGAGTAAAAAAATCAAAATCAATTTAAATGTACCATTGAAATCTGTCGAACAAAAAGACATCGAAGGTTTACATCGAACTATTGATGAAGATCGTAAAATGGTTATTCAAGCTGCCATTGTTCGAACAATGAAAGCTCGTCAAACATTGAAACATGCACTTTTAATGCAAGAAGTTATTCAACAATTAAGTTCACGTTTTAAACCCAAAATTCCCGTGATCAAAGTAAAACAAATAAGAATAAGATTCTTTTCGAATCAACTAATTTGTTTGTTTTTGTAGAAATGTATCGATATTTTGATTGAAAAGGAGTACTTAGAACGACAATCCAATGAAAAAGATGTTTTACGTTATTTGGCTTAGAGGCACAGAAAAACAAAATAATTATTCATTAGAAATAAAAAAAAATGGATAAACACACAAAATATAATTTTTTTTTAAATATAAATGAAACAGAAAATACACTTAAATAGTTTTCCCTCAATAACCATTCGATCGAATACATCACCATGAAAAAAACATGTCTGTTTGATATTTATCTAACTCATCGTTTTTTTCTCTTCTTCCTAGTTAAAAATATTCTTTTATAAAACCATGATAACTGATTGTATATCTTCATTCTTGCGTTTCAATAAAAAAAACCGTCCATTGCGTTTATTTTCTCTTCTCCTCATTTTCGAGCAAGATTAAAATCAGCTCAATTGTGTACATGTCTGTCTCTCTCTCTCTCTTTCTTTTTTCTCGTTGTGTGTGTGTTATCAAAAAATCAAACGACGTGCTACTTTTTCCTCTGACTCTTTGGGTTAAAATATTTATCTTTTCTTTTTATTTTTTTTGTTCCTGTTTCGGCTTAACTCATATGAAATAACCTAGAAAATATTTATTATAAACATGACTTTCTGCTCACAAAACAAATCTCTTTAACTAACTTATACTGTCTACAGCAGATTACTTTTCAATGTACGATAGAGGTCATTGTGCGACGGTGGTTTGAAATCAAAATTTTGTTTTCGAAAACAAATTCTTACCTGTACTTTAGCTGTTTCTTTCGCTGACTTCATATAAACGTATTCTATGATTTGCTGGATAGCTTTCTTCCTACATGTTTGTTACCTTATTCGGCTTTACTATTCGAATTACAACAACATGCATTTTACTTGCATATCGTTGAGTCACTACTTGATTGGGGGAAGCGCCTAGGAAAAAACCCAATGTTTTTTCAATATATATATTTTTGCTCCAGTTTATTCATAGTTTTTTCAGAGTAAAATATATACTGTCATGGCTGCAGCAACTCCACAATTGGACGAGATTTGGAATGACTTATCCATTGTTTTGGAAAATATCTTCAGATTAGATTCATTGGAACGCGCGGATTTTATTTCTCAAGATCGTTTTATGTCACTTTATAAGTTCGTTGAAATCATCCAAACAAAATTTCTCATACGTTTCTGTTTTGTAATTTTAGTGCTGTTGAACGATATTTTAGTAGTGCAGAATATGATAATTCAATTTTAACTGCTTCACAATCAAAAGCGAAACCAAATGAAAATGAAAACGGAAATCAAGAAGTTGAACTACCCGGTGGTGGATTTTACTACCGAATAAAAAATTTCTTCCGAAATTATTTACAAGCCAAAACCGTAACTATACAAAATTCTGCAATGAAAAAAAACCATTAAAAATCTGTTTTTCCTTGATTAAATAGAGTAATAATAATGGTGAAGGCGAAGTCTTCCTTGATTTCTATGCTAAAACTTGGGAGGCATATCAAAAATCCAGTCAAATAGCTAATTCTATTCTCGGTGGAGTTAACAAAGGCTGGGTTGTGCGTCAACAACGAAACAAGATGCCGAATATTCACGATATTTTCACAGTAATGGTTCATTTTCGTTTTTAATTTCATAAGTCAATGAAGTTTTCAGGTTGCTATGCATATATGGCAAGATATATTTTTCAAAGATTCGAATAATTCATTATCAAGAACTTGTTTGGAACTAATTAATCGAGAACGTAATGGAGAAAAAATTAATAGTCGTTTAATTAAACAAGTTATTGATAGTTATGGTAAATCGATGATTATTTTTAACAGAAATTAATCGGAATTTTAATTGTTTTACTAGTTTCGGCTGGTTTTACGGCAAACAATGCAGCAGCTCGATCAGTTGAACGAACACTTTCAACTTATATTGAATATTTTGAAAAGTCATTTCTCGAAGCAACTGAACAATATTATAAAGCTGAAGTGACTGTTTTATTAGCTCAAGATGGTGTTATTAATTATGCAAAAAAAGTAACCATTTCAAATAGATGTATGATAAATAACATTGCGTTTTTCGTTTTATTTTAAAGGTTTATAAGCGTTTCGAAGAAGAAGAAAGTCGAGTGACAAATATTCTTCATAAAGAAACTCTGCCGAAAGTACAAGCACTGTTAACAGAAATTCTTATTGAAAATCAAGTCATAACATTGCAAGAAGAATTGATTCGAGTCTTAAGAGAAGAAAAACTAGATGGTTTGAAACTAATTTCATTTTTATTGAATATTCATTGTTTTCTTTCAGAAATCGCATTATTGTTTAATCTTGTTAATCGAATTCCATCTGCAAATGATCCAGTAATACAACAATTGGAAATCTTCGCAAAACAAGAATGTTTAGCTGCCATTGAAGCTGTTAAATCGACGGCGAATAAAGTATAAATTTTCTTTGTTGTTTCTTTCTACATACATAGTAATCTATTTTCAATTATTCGACGTTAGGATCCGAAATGTTATTGTGAAGCAATTATTGGGATTTATCTAAGATTTTTGAAAATAGTTAAAGAGGGTTTTTCCAATCATCAAGGTTACTGTGCTGCATTGGATAGAGTAAATAATTTGAGTTCGAATAAAAATATGAATTGAAAAATATTTTGTAGGCATTCGGATCAGCCGTTAATAACAATGCAGTTACACAAGAAGTACAACGATCAATACGATCAGCTGAATTATTAGCTGCTTATTGTGATATGCTATTACGAAAAGGGTTTGAATTTATTTTCATAAATAACTATTTAGTGATCGATTTTTACTTTTTAATTTAGAAATAAAATCGAAGATTTACATATGGAAGAGAAATTTGATCACATTATGGTTAGAAGACTGTATTAAATCTTGATTGATTTATTTATTTTTTGTTATTATTTAGATAATGTTTAATTATATCGAAGATAAAGATGCATTTGGAAAATTCTATGGTAAACGTCTAGCAAAACGATTAGTCAATCAATTGAGTGCATCGGATGATTTCGAAGAATTGATGATTTTGAAATTAAAAGTAATCTTTACTCAAAAAAAATGAAAGTTAATTTTCAAGTCATGTTTTATTTCTAATGAAGGATAAATGTGGTTTTGAATATACATCGAAATTACAACGAATGTTCGAAGATATTAATCTTAGTAAAAATTTAATTAGCCAATATAAGTCTGACTGTGAAAGACGAGCTGTTATACAGACTAGTACGATTATATTTCTCTGTTCATTCTGATAGATTATTGTTTTTCATTGATAGTCGATTTTGATGTCATGGTGCTTCGATCCAATGCTTGGCCATTCTCGTCTCCAGCCGTTTTCAATCTTTCAATCGAGGTAAAAATTTAAATTTCATTCGTTGCTCTTTTAGCTTTGTTGTTTTTAGCTTCGACGAGTTGTTGATAGTTTTACAAATTTCTATACTCGAACTCATACAGGACGTAAATTAGAATGGATTTATCAACACTGTAGAGGTGAATTACAAACATTATTTACTAAACCAAAATATATTCTCCAAGTAAAAATGAAATTTTCATTCGACTCTATGTTATTTTCTATCAATCGTTTTGTTTTATTAGGTATCAACATATCAAATAACGATATTACTTTTATTTAATTTCGATTCGAATTTAACAGTCGAAACTATTCAAGAAAAAACTAAGCTCGATGACGAAATTCTTCGTCAAGTTCTTCTAATTTTATTGAAATCGAAAATTTTAAAGTGTCCACAAATCAATCCCAATGATATCAATGATAATTACAGTGAAAAAAATATTCAATCAACATTCGATATTCAAGTTAACGAAAATTTCAAAAGCGCAAAAGTCAAAATAAATGTGAATGCTCCACTACGAGCGATTGAAAAAAGTGAAAGTGATCGAGATACTCAACAAATCGACGAAGAACGTAAATTTGTTGTTCAAGCTGCTATTGTTCGAACAATGAAAGCTCGTAAAGGAATGAAACACGCGCTTTTAGTGCAAGAAGTTATCGATCAATTAAAAGGACGTTTTCAACCCAAAGTGCCAATGATTAAAGTAGAACAAAATAGAAGAATTCTCATTGAATTGTTTATTTGTTTTGTTTTTAGAAATGTATCGATATTTTAATCGAAAAAGAATATTTGGAAAGAGATAACAAGGAACGCGATCAATTACGATATTTGGCTTAATGTGATAATTAATTTTGTCTTTGACTTTTCCAGTTCTTGTTTCATTTCGATGGATTTTTGTAATCAGTTTTGCAGTTTTTTTTATTTTGCATTAAATTTTTTCGAATCGCGGTCAAAATTTTGGTAGAAAAAACGCTTTTTTTTATCGGTATTAATTTAAATACCGAGTAAAATTTGTGTGTTCAAGTGAACTGACGTCGAATAATTTTATGTGGGATGATCAAACGAGAAGATAATAACTAAACGATCATTTAAAAGAAAAAAGTGAAAACTCTCGTCATGCTTTTTTTGCTTTGTTCTGTCAATTGTTGGAACCTTTTTTATGTATGTTAATACCAAGAAAAGAGTTTTGAATCCAAAAAAATGTGTCTAATTTGTCAAAAAATAGGTAATGTTTTTATCATATTTTCAATCTGCTAAAATAATACCACGCTAATAAACAAGCATCGTGTCACAGTACATCAATCGTTTAATTGAACTTTCAAAATTATTACAGAGAAATATAACAACACAAAACTAGTCATTTTCTAATATTAAGTTTGACAATCCAAAACAATATTACGTAGTTTAATCGTGCAATCTAATTCCTTAGCGGCCATTCTTTTTACACATGCACCAATTTCTCCCCTATTCGTTTGTTTCCTAAAGTTGTGTATATTAATATTTATTAGATCAATCATTTACAAAGTAAACTTGATTAAAATAAACATACCAATTGTCACGAGTACTTTTTTTGATAATGTCATTTTATTTATTTGTGTTGTTGATGTCATGACTGAACATGAAAATTATTTAACATACTCGAAATTCTTTTTACTCATTTCTCGTATTATTCTATTATTAAATAGGCCATCCTGGAGAGTTGAGAGTTGATTATATATATATATCTTGATGCTCTTAGTTTAATATAAAATTCAATTGAAATATTCTTTCTAGAGACATTATGACAAAAACATCAACTATTCATATTATTTTGAATATTATTTCATTAATTGCAACAATATTAGGCCTATTAATATCATTTCTAGTATTGACAACTGCTCTTTTACGTAGAAAACTATTTGGTAATGTTCCCTTACTTCTCTGTGCAAATAATTATCTCCTAGTATTCAGTCTTGGCGTTATCGAATTTTTACATAATATAACTACACTTCGAGGTGATTTCGGATTGGTGCAATCAAATGAAAATATGAGTATATGTCGTTTAAAAGCCTATTTCATATTTTCACTCATATCAGCTGTTTATATGGGATGTATTCTACAAGTAAATCATATCGATTTGAAGGAAAATTGTCTTTATTTTCCACAAAATAATTTTGTTTCTATCTTTAGGCTATCTTTCGTCTTTGTCGTATAGTATATCCCACACGATTATGGTTAGTTGATATTCGAACATATTTCGTCATTATTCCGTTAACATGGACACTTTCATTTGCTTTAATCAGTCCACTTCATATCTTACAAACTGTACAAATTATTCCTGGTGAATATATTTGTCGTATTCCAAAAAATGAAACATTTATGATCATTTATATAACATCGATTGTTTACGGTTTACCTTTTCTTTGTCTAGCTTTTACGTATATTCAATTACATCGATTCTTACGTCGACGAATTCTTTCATCTCGTTTCGAATTTCAATTTCGATCACGACGTGGGCGACGAGATATGTTCGTTTTTCGTCGTATTACTATTATGGTGATCGTTTTAGGCTCGTATGGCATGCCGTCTTCGCTCATGCTGATTAGCTTTGCAATAACAGGACAACTCGCCTCGTATTTCTATCGAACATTAGAATTAAGTATTGGTGCATGTGTTTTAACATTAAGTTTGACTATACTTTATGTAACACCACAATTGAGAAAGAAATTTCAACGACATTCGAAAACAAGTGAAACCAAGATTGTTAGTGGTCAAAAGTTTTATTTTAAAAAACAAAGTGTATAACTAACATAATATTTCTAATGTTTTTCTGTGATTAACTCGAGTCTTTTTTCTTCTTCTTAAAAAACGGTAATATAATTAGTAAACCTATTTAAGCTACAGTTATCTACGAGTGAACAATTTGCTAATGATTACTTATCAATTCTTTCAATAGAGGTCACTGGGTTTTTTTAATATGCGCGAGAAACGGGAGAGAATTGTTTCGATTGCTCGAGAGAATTTCTCCAGTCAGAGTTGACCTCTCGTTTTTTTTTCTATTGTGTACTGTTCAACACGTGCTATCTGCAAGACAAACTATCATCTTATCCATTTGCGAGTTCATCAAGATGAACACACGAGTATCTATGTCCGATGCTCTATCGAATGTCGAAGTTCTCTATGAACTTCCATTAATCGATTCACAACCGAGTGTTGAAGGCGCAAATAATGCCATTGTCTACGAAGCCAATTTTGATACAAATTTCGAAGATAAAGCGGCGTACATCACTGGCATATCGAAATACATCGAAGAAGCTGTTCTTCATTCGAATCTTGTAATTGATTGAATTTATTTAATTTAAAAAAAGAAAAAAAATTTTTCGTTAATTCAGAATCTTCTTCTCGAACAAGGCTATCAACATGCTATGACACTCTACACATGGCGTTGTTGTTCACGTGCGATACCAACAGTGAGTTTTCAATCGTATTCGTTTGTTTTTTTGGCAAAAAGATCTTTATCTAGTCTAGTTTTTCAATAATTTGTAAGTGACGAGTGATTTTTTTCCTTTGCGCTAATTTAACAGCCCTGCTTATGCTGTTTCTACTGTTTTTCGTCTAACAGAAGATGAGATTTTTTAGGTTAAATCACCTGAACAACCAAATCGAATTGAAATCTACGAGAAAACAGTCGAAGCTCTGCAACCTGAAGTCGCGAAATTAATGTCGATTATGCATTTTTCTGTAAGAATTCCCCATTGAATCTCGTTTTTTCGTATCAATCGAATCGATATTTAGACGAATGCTGTCGAAACATTCTGTAATCAAGTTCGTCGTCTATGTCACCATGAAAAACGTAAAGAATTCGTTAGCGAAGCTTATCTATTGACTTTGGGAGAATTTATTAATATGTTTGCTGTACTCGATGAATTGAAAAATATGAAATCATCAGTCAAAAATGATTATTCAGCTTATCGACGTGCTGCACAATTTCTTCGAGTGATTAGCGATTCAACAGCGTTGACTGAATCGCAGAATCTATCGATGTTCTTAGCAACGAATGATAAAATTCGAACAATGCTCAAAACATCACTCGCACAAATCGAAGGTAATTCGAAAAAAAAATCGAACTTATAAATTCTCCAAAACTATTCATTGTTGGTCACAGGTTACGAAGAATTACTTGCTGATGTGGTTAACACAAGTGTTCATATGTTTGAGAATAAACTTTATTTACTACCGAGTGAAAAACATATGCTCGTCAAAGTAAGAGCACGACGATTTGTTTCGAGTTTGAATTGTTGCCGTTAGGTTATTGGCTTTAGTTTGTTTCTAATCGATTCAACTGCTTGTAATATCAATAAACTCGATGGAAAAAAGAAGATTAATGTCAGTCGAATCGATAAAATCTTCAAAGTATAAAAAAAAGTTCGTTAATTAAACTATGTTCCGACGTTGTTTGTTTTCGTAGACGGTTGAAGTCGTTCCACTTTACGGTGATATGCAAATAGCACCTTTTAATTACATTAAAAAATCGCCCAATTTCGATCCGAGTAAATGGCCAATTTGTAATGATGCATCGACATCATCGATGCAAGGCAATCTTCTTATGCAATTACCTGAAATTCGCGATGAACACGAACGATTTATTGCCGATTTAGCTCGATATACAAACGAAGGTGCTATACAAAAAGTAATGAAACGTACGGACCAAGAAATGAAATATCTTTATAACATGGCTCTAACCGGTCTTCAATTGATATCGAAATGGACGAATTCAATTCTCGAATTGTATGTCATTCGACGAATCTCGAAAATTTCTCAGGTTGTTTTTCATTTAAAGATACTGTTGGAAACTTCTTCATCCTGCTGATTATCGTAAAGGTGCGAGTAAATACGAAGACGACGGCGAAGAATACGAACGTGCCACACGTTACAACTATTCGAGTCAAGAGAAATTTGCTATGGTAGAAATTCTCTCGTTAATCAAAGGTCTACAATTACAAATGACACGTTTAAATGAAACATTTCACGAAGCTATTTCATCGACAACCTATGTCGAACTACAAACATTCATTCAAGTACATATTCGAGATATGATCAAGAAAGTAACGCAGAAAAAACGAGATCTAACAAAGAGGTTTGTTCGAATGTGTTTTGTAATCGATGAAATTCCTGCGTTTTTAGCATTTTAATTGCTGTTCGAGATACGTGTGTCGATTGGTTTAATGGAAGTAATGAGGCGAATTCAATCGAAGAAGCACTTGCAATGGGATTGAAATTAAGTAAAAAAGATCAGAATGAATTGAATTATGTTAAATTTAATAAACGATGCGTTGGACCATCGAGTACTCAGGTAAAAGAAATCGAATTGATTCGAAAGGAAAAGTTTTATCGATGAAATTTCAGCTTTATATGGTTCGAACGATGATTGAATCATTGTTAACTGATAAAAGTGGTTATGGTAAACGAACATTACGAAAAGATATTGATTACAATCATCTATCAATGATCGAACAATTTCATAAGCAATCATTTTTTTGGGATTATTTAATAAATTTTGATGGTAGAATTAATAAAAAGAACGAGAAAAATGATTTGAATGAAATGATTTTCTAGCAACTTTGAAACAATGTTCGGATTTAAGTCAACTTTGGTATAGAGAATTTTATTTAGAATTAACAATGGGGCGAAAAATTCAAGTAAAACAATCGATTCGTTGTTTGTTTTGCAAGACAAAGAAAGATATTTTCGTTTAGTTTCCCATTGAAATGTCTATGCCTTGGATCTTAGCTGATAATATTCTCGAATCTGTCAAACAACCAATGATCGAGTAAAGTTTTTCATCTTCGAAATTTTCACATTGTTTTCTCTTTCGAAATCAATAGATACGTTTTCTATCCAATGGATTTGTATAACGATGCTGGCATGCACGCACTCGTCGTTTTTCGAAAGCAATTTTTATACGATGAAATCGAAGCAGAAGTCAATCTCTGTTTCGATCAATTAGTATTCAAATTAAGTGATAAAATCTTCACGCATTTCAAGTGCTTAGCTGCTTGGTAAATTGTTGAAATTCACAGAAAGAATCCTTCAAGTTTATTTTTCAGTATGTTATTGGACAAACGATATCGTTCCGAATGTCATATGAATGGAATTAAAGTTGTTTTCCCATCGGCAAATCGATACGACGCATTGCTTAAACAACGACATATTCAAGTAAAAAAAAATCGAATAAAAAAACAGAAAAAAAAATGAATTTATTCGTTTAGCTTCTCGGACGTTCGATTGATTTAACATTTCTCTTAACTCAACGTATAACATTATCCTTCAAAAAATCTCTCGAAACAGCTATTCAACGTTTCGAATCCGTGAATATCACGGGTGTCATGGTAAGATCTATCCTCTCTGCCTTGTTTTTTTCTCATCGTTCATTCTCATCAATTAGGAATTACAATGTCTTCTCGAAGTAAATCGTCTCACGCACAAACTTCTCTCATCCTATTTGACTTTGGACACATTCGATGCACTTCTCAACGAAGTCAATCATAGTGTATCAAGTGCTCTCGGTCGTATAACACTTCATATATTCTGGGAGTTAACCTATGATTTCCTTCCGCATTATTGTTACAATGGAAGTACGAATCGATTTGTTAAAACTCAACAGCCGCATGTCAATGAAACAACACGAGAGAAAATCTCTCGCGAAATTCCCGACGTTCATTTGTATGGCACGAGAGAATTGAATCAAGCGTACGATATTGTCAATAATCTTTATCGAGGATTCGTTGGCGTACAACATTTTCGATCGATGACACGTTTACTCGGTTATCAAGGCATTGCAGTTGTTATTCAAGAAATGTTGAAAGTTGTGAAGAATTTAGTAAGACAAAGAAATAATAGATTCGATGAAAAAAAAATGATTGGCGTTTTGGTGATTTTAGTTAGATAAAACAATTCGAGAGTTTGTTGATAAACTTCGAACGTTAATGCCGAAACAATGTAAATTACCTCGATCAGATTATGGTTCACCAGGTAAATTTGAAAACGAAAAGAAAACATTTTTTTTAAAAATGTTTCGTTTATTGAACAGCAATTCTTCAATATTATCTTCATCAATTACATGAAATAATTCATTATAATCAACTACAAGATGTATTTCACTGCTTTCGAGAATTAGGAAATGCTATTTTATTCTTTCTTATGATCGAACAAAGTTTAGTAAGTCGAGTGTTCGATGATAATTGACCGATGAAATCGAATTTGCAATTTCTTTAGTCACAAGAAGAAATTCGAGATCTTCTACAAGCTGCACCTTTTCAAAATCTTATTCCTCGACCTTATGCCAAAGAAGGTGAATCGCTCGAAACAAAAATCCGTCGTTTAGAAGCGAAATATGCTGCTATGTCATTAGTCAATATTATCAAAAAACTCGGCACGGAAAAAGTAAAATCTTTCGATTGAGAGAAAAACTTTTCGTTGACCAATTTCTTTTCTTTCAGCAAGGAAAACTCGTCGAAGAATCTGATCTTCTTACTCGCGAACGTCTTTGTATCGGTCTAACAACGTTCGAAGTCATGCTCGATCGTATTCGTTCGTTTCTACTCGATGATCCTGTTTGGTCGACAAGTTCTTCATCGACAAACATAAGTCCTCTGGCGAATATCGATGAAACATTCGAATTTCATCGTATTTGGAGTGCCTTGCAATTTATTTATTGTCTACCGACACGATACGAACATGAAATGAATGTCGAACAATTGTATGGCGAAGGTTTGAATTTTGCCGGTTGCACATTAATACGCTTGTTGAATGAACATCGAAAGTTCGAGACGTATGATTTTACTTATCATTTATTTAAAATTAATCGAAGCGATCAAAAAGAAGATGAAGTTAAGAATGTGGTATGAGTACTTTTTGAAATTGAAATCGATATTTTGTTTTGTTTTCTCTTGTCAAGTCTTTACCGACATTTACTGAACGTATTCGAAAATTTCAAATACTTAATCAACAAATTTTTGCCTGTTTGAATAAATATCTTTGTCATACGACGACCGATGAAATACCAAGCGAACAAATCAAATGTTTAACACCAATGACTTTACAAACTATTCAGTTCGTTTGAAAATTTCAAAGCAAATACGAATACATTTTCATTTTCTCTTTCTCTCTCTAGATCATCTATGCCAATCTATCAACATCACCGTCTTCCAGGCACAACAAGTGAATGCTAGTCGATCAAATCGTTGACGAATTTCTTTTCTTTTTATTGTATATATCGCTATGAATAATCGTTGTGTGTGCTTTCTTTCGAATCTTGATCAAATAAACTCAACACGAATCTATTTACTCGTTAATAAAACCAAACAAACGTTCTCTATCTTATTCTAGATGGGAGGTGATGTATCATCATCATGATTGAGTAGTTGGTCATATGAAGTCGAAAGAACAGAATCTATTTCGACGATTAAAACATCGTTCACCTGAATATGCAGCCGGCTTTCTCTCATCAGCAACAAACATTTTACTCACCTATCCAGTTAATAAACTCATTTTTCGTCAGCAAATTTATCGTTTAAAAACTCGTGATGCCTATCAGCAATTGAAAAATGAAGGTTTTCTCATTCTCTATCGTGGTATGACATTACCATTGCTACAGAAAACATTCTCATTGAGTATTATGTTCGGTGCAAATGCACACTATCTTCATTTATTAACATCTATAAATAATTGTGAACATTGGTATTATCAACCGATAGCGTCGTCCTTAGCTGGGACAACAGAGGCAATTCTGACGCCATTAGAACGTACACAAGTGTTGCTTCAAACACCGAAATATAATTCGATTATTCGAAATGGTTTTCACGCGTTCATACTCATGTATAAACATTATGGAATTATCGAATATTATCGTGGTTTAACGTTGATTTTAATAAGAAATAGTACATCGAATGTCATTTTTTTTGCTTGTCGAAAGCCAATGAAAGATATTCTACCACATGCGTCAACAGATTTTCAACATTCTGTCTACGATTTTCTCAGTGGTGGTCTACTCGGTGCCGTACTTTCGACATTAACCTATCCGATTAATGTTTTGAAAAATATTCAACAATCGGAATTAGGTGGACATTACAATCGACCGATAAACATTCTTCGATTGGCTTATGAACAACGTGGTTATTCCGTACGAGACTTTTATCTTGGTGCAAAATGGAATTTTATACGAAGTTTAGTTTCATGGGGAATTATAAACAGTACTTATGAATATTATTTAACAACATTGAAACAGTGTATTCTTCATGATGAGTAAATTGAATTTCAACCGTCGCCTTGTTGTTTTTTTTTCCCTAGGTGTATATTTTTTCATAGTATATTCAGTGTTTTGTATAATATAAAAAACCTAAAAACAATGTTGAATAGACAAATACATATGAATTCGTTTGTTTATGAGCAAGATTTTGTATTTGAAATCGATCTGAAAGTGATTGTTTAACGATTGTTTCCAATTGAATTAAATTCTCTTCGGTTGCACAATAATTTCGATTGCATTGAATTAATTCTTGTGATCGTTCGAACGTTGTTTCATGAGGAAATGAAAATGTCAATACATAATGAACATGTACATCGAAATTCGATGAACATTTTCGAATATCATTGACAGAATTCCAAATACAAACTGGATTTTTAAATGATGAACATGATTGATCATTCGAATCGAAGCAGAATAAGTCTGTTGGCGATATTTTTGAATGGATTAATGATTGAATACGATAGAAAGGATTGATTTGTTGAGAATATTTTTTTATTAATGGCTTAATAGCATCTAATTGACAAGAATTACTATCGGTACAATAGATTTCTGCAATGAGAATTGTTTCTTCGAGATTAGCATTGAGAATAAAATGAAAGCGAGTAAAATTAACTAATTGATGAAGTTTAATAGAATTTAGTTCGTTGTCATCCGATGAAACAAGTCCGAAAGTATAATTGAAATATTTCGGAAATGTGTCACCTTGATAATAAGTAATCAATTGAACTTGACAAATATCCGAAGATATTCGAGCACAAGATTTCGTTTGAATGAGTCCGTGAGGTTGAGCATGAATTTCTTCACAATTCGATAAACAAGTTAATTCTTCAGATTTTACAAGCGAAAATAATAATACAAAAAGATTTAATTTTTTCATTGTGTTGAGTCCGAGTTTTTTTTTCATCTGATGTACTATATGTAATATATACAAATTGATAACATACAATCACGTATGATTGATGAATAGCCCTTTGAACTCAAATGCTGATTTGTGACGACATCTGGGGTCAGATCGATAGAGAAATAGAGGATACTGCTAAGTGATGTGAACTCTCTTCACCTTCACCACGTGTGTTCAGAAATTAATAACTATCAGTTATGGTGTTTAGTGAGTAAAAATAATTCATTTCTAGTTCTTGATTGTAAAAGATTTTGAATTTAGTCACAGAAAATTTAATCCGTAAACGTGCCGAACATAACGAAGGGGAACTATCGACATTAGAAGAAGTCTCATTGCATCAGCAAGATATTGAAAAGTAAAAACATTAGTTTTTTTTACAATCGCATTAGTCATTTTGAAATCATTGGCAGAATTGAATATTTGGATAAATGGTGCCGAGAATTACGGATTCTTTATCTACAAAGCAATCTCATCTCAAAAATCGGTAGCTATCACTCATTTCTGTTAGTCTAATCAATCGGTTCGTATTTTGTCTTAAAGAAAATGTTGGTCGATTAAAAAAATTAGAATATATCAATCTCGCTTTGAACAATATCGAATACATTGAAAATCTCTCCGGTAAATTCGATAATTATCATATAAAACATTGATTGAAGAATTTTTTAGGATGTGAATCATTGACTAAACTCGATTTAACATTGAATTTTATCGGAATTCTATCATCAGTAGAAAATCTTCGAGATAATATTCATCTTGCCGATTTGTAAGAATACAAAAACATGAATTGATTTGTTTTATCAGTTATTTGAATTGATAGATATCTTACTGGAAATCCATGTGTAGATCATGAAGGTTACCGAGATTATGTTATTGCTACTCTGCCGCAATTGAACGTGAGTTCGAAATGAAAAACAAAAGTCAATTGTTTTGATGATAAAACTTGCATTTTGCAGAGATTAGATGGAAATGAAATTTCAAAAACCGAACGAATTTTAGCATTACAAGTTCGATCTATTTCTTTTTGTAATCATCGAATGATCAAAGAATTTTTTTATCAAATTTATTCAGAAATACGACAAAATTTCGAAAAGAATCGATGAACTCGATGATCAATATGCCGAGAAACGAGTAATGAAAAGCTGAGACATCGATGAATTTGACGTCAATTGAATTATTTCAGAAAGCACAAGCCAATGAATTAGCACGAACAAAAGCAGAACGAGATTCCGATGAAAAGTATTTTTGTTTTGTTTGAAATTAGATTTTATTTTTATTCAAATTGATAGTTATTGGGAAAGACAAGCGGAATATACACCTGAATCACGTATTGAAACACACGAAGCTTTGAAAAAGAAACGAGAACGAGAAACGAAAGAGTTTGATTTTGAGTTCGACAGTTTTCCGAAGGTTTTATTTGAATTTCTTTTTCTAGAACAAAATCTGAACCGAAACCAGTTCGACAATATTTCGGCGACGATGATCGACCATTGAATTGCAATGAACCAAAGTAAAATTCTCAACAAACATTTTCATTGTTTTTTTGTTGCTGTTTTTCAGAGTCGATTTTCGGCTAGAAGAAAGCGATGATGATCGATATATAATCCTTGATATATCTGTTTTTCGTCATTTGGATACATCATTAATTGATGTTGATGTACAGCCTGAATATATTCGAGTGACAATCAAAGGAAAAGTAGGAAAACGCCAATTGAAAATGATCAACGAGGGAAATCTATCAAGGTCTTACAATTGGTATTGCCTGAAGAAGTCAATGTGACTTTATCGTCAGCTGAACGTTCGAAAATTACAGGACATTTGGTAATCAAAATGCCTAAGGTTTCATTATTTCATTAATTTATTTCGAATTCAATCTTCATCAATATTTATTTTTCAGATGAATATAAAACAATCGACGAATACGCCCATTGCATATAAACCGCCTTTGAATAATAAAACAACGTGCGTATTTGTCCTTGCCGAGTATTCTTTTAGTTCTTCTTTCTATTTCTGTCTAGTCCTTCGTCGACGTATCTCGAACTCGGCAAAGATCCATCAACAACTGTTGACTATACTCAAATCGTCAAAGAAAATCGAAAGTCTTCACAGACAAAAGTCAAATCTAGTCCGCCGAAAGAACGAGAAAATTCATCGGACTTTATCGATGATCCCGATGTTCCTCCATTGATCTAATAATCTTCAGACAGGCATGTGGTGGTGGTGGTGGTTGTTTTTTTTTCTTGATTGTTAAGTTTATATCCGTGTAACAAAAACAACTGTTTCCATTGTCACGTATACAGACAAAAAAAAATAAACAAAACTATACATAATCACACACAGAAATGGCAAGCGCAACGTAGGAGAGAAAGATAAAAAACACAAGTGTAAATGTCGGCAAAAAAAAACTTCGTTTTTCTACATGTTTTACAGCCTATAGAATACAAAAGATAAATGTGTATCATTTGCGTGTTGTTGGTTTATGATTTTGACTAGTCAATATCAAAGAATTGTTCCCGAGTTGTGAAAATAAATTAACCATAGATTATCGAACGAGTCTCTAGGATAATGTTAATTTCTTCTGATGGCGTTTTTGATGTTTGGCTAGATGATCACTTCTCATAAACGCTTTTTGACAAACCGAACAGACATGTTTCTTTTCGCCGGTATGTGTTCGTCGATGTCGACTGAGCTCGTCCGATCGAGCGAACGTTTTATCACAATTAGCCCATGCACATGAAAATGGTTTTTCACCTGAAATAAATAGAAAAAAACCAAATTAATATCGAGACACAATTTATATATATATGTTTCTATTTTTAACTGCATACAGAAATATCCTCTTTCATTACCCTTGTAAACAGAGAACGAAAAAATAAATAGGTACAGTTATCTCCTTTTTCTCCCAACGTCATTTTGTAACGAACGAACGCAGTTCTCTATCAATCATGTTGACTACGTGGGAAAAAACAACTATGTCAAGCTTACCAGTATGTAAACGAATATGTGCTTTGAGATGAGATGATTTGTAATAAGATTTTTGACAACCAGTATATGTGCAAGCATAATTTTTCTTTCTCTCAGTTGAGTAAGATTTCGTATTTGTTGTCACTAGTTTCGGTACTGATGTTTGAATTTTTTGAATGGGCGTTTGGACAATAAACGATGTTTGGGCAATAGGTACATATTCACCATTGAGATTAACATAGAGAACATGATATTCGGGATTAGTTCGAGTGATATTCGTGCTAGTCGATGATTGACTATCTTCACTTGATGATGGACAAGGAGATGTACAGGGAGTTGATGAGATATCTGATGATGATTCATCAGATTGAGATGACAATGAACCTGAACGTGGAATTGTTTCAACATGATGTGAGAGTGTTAGATTACCAAATGACGAGCATGAAGAATGAATTGGCTCGCTAGGATACTAGAAAAATTTTAAAAAAATTAATTGGGGAAAAATAATACGATTGTTTTGAACTTACTGGTCGGAATTTTGGATGTAATTTCTTTGGTTTTTCTGCATGTGTGCTGAATGATAGCAATAATTCAGCGTCTTGCATACTCACTGAGTAAGTCTAAAGTCCGAAGAAGAAAAAAAACATGATTTCATCATTCTAATTTTTGTTCAATTAAAATGAACGTACAGTATCCATCGTTGACGATGTGTCCATCGATTGATTTGATTGATTTAACTCTGTGGTGCAGTTGACTGATGAAACCGATGATGAAAGTTGAATCACAAATAACGGTACGTTTTTTGTTTTTTAAGAATAAACTTTAAATAGTCGAGTGTGTGTGTTGTGTGTGTGTGCGGATGCGTGTGTTTGGGTACGACTGACTTCAAACAAATGTCTGAACTGTGCAAATGCGAAGCGAATAAGAGAGGAAGAAACTCAAACGCGTCATGCATTCAACGCGTGCGCCTTTGACTGTCAGTCGATAATCACGCACGGTTGGCGTGTGTAAGAAGAAAGAAAACATGCATGGACCATGCCCCGCCCTCTGACAGAACAGAACAGAACACACCCCTAACGGCAGAGGTGTGCGTACGAAAAAGTGGGCAGAGCATGCGCTGAGTATATGATCGATGAAGATTTTTTTGAATCATAGAAAAAAAACACACACATACATATATAGAAAAAAAAAAGATGCTTTGTAATATGATGACGAAAACGTTGATTCATTGTATAAAATGTATATACGCAAGAAGAGAGAGAGAGAGAGAAAAAACTTGCCCTTTGATATTGAATTCAATCACGTCATACATGTGTGGACAGAATGGACTTTAGAATTGGAAAATACATATATTATTAGTCGAAGAATCATCCACCGTTAACGAGAGTCAAACGGTCTACCATAAAAAATATAACACGATCAGTCATGTTCTTTTTATTTCATCCACTCGAAAGCTAATCGTTTTTAGCCCAAAAAACATCTTGTGTTACAAGTATATGGATTTTGTATTCTTATAATCATTATTTGTGAGCATGTTGAATGCGTGTTTGACATGGACCTTGAATTGTTTATTCAGTTGATCGCCATTTCGTTTCGTTTTTTTCTATTTGCTTGCTCGACAAATTAAGTAAAAATAGATTCGTGTTTTTTTTCTCAGACGTAATTTCTATTTCGAAACAGATTCTCGATTGAATTAAATTACGTTTATTCTCTATACGATATTCGTTTTCAAAAACAATAAATATTTACGCAACGATTTTAAGGACATCGAATCGAAAATCTATTTTAATTCGATCGAAACCAAACTATGATTCATGTACGAATAAATCATCAATAGTAGACGGACGAAAAAAAAACATAAATATATAAAATCAACACATTCTTATTGACATATTTCTTTCATTCTTTCTATTTATATCTCTCGATTAGATACTAAGGACATCTTACAACCATCATCGTTCGCACATTTCGATCCCCAATCGAGCGATCGATGTGTTTCTTACTTATTTATTATTTAAAAACGTGAACATGTCGATAACATCGTTCGAACATTTGAGTATTGAACTATTCATGTTAATTTTCGATTATTTAACATCAATCGAAATTCTCGTATCATTCTTTCATTTGAATAAACATTTTCGTTTAATTCTATCGACTTATCTACAAAAAGATCATCGTCTCACTCAACTCGATTTTACACATACAAATTTTGTTACCTCTCAATTATTTGTAAAAGATATTCTCAGTGATTTCAAATCGATTTTAACATCGATTCGATTAGGTAGTTTTTATTACCATGGACAAATCGAATACTTTCATAAGTATCAAATTCAACATCTCGATTCATTAACAATGCATTTAATTAATCCCAATGAAAGTCGAGATATTCTACAGAAATTTTTGAATTATAATCGTTTACAATGGTTTGATAGAATCGAGATTATTGTCGATGAAAATATATTCGGTTGGAATGAACAATTACCATTTTGTGTACAAAATATACCCGTAAGAAATTTAGTGATTACAGGTAAACGAATTGAATGATGATTGGAGTATTGAAAAAGAAAAGTCTGCTTGTTTTTCTCATAGGAACGATTCCATATACATATGCTCAACATGTAATGACAGTTTGTTATTCCATAACACATTTAACAATTCATTTAAAATTCGATCATGGTAGAATAGAAATCTTATTTTAGTTTCATTAATCAATTCTATAATTATTAGATCTGCCTCCTCTTTTGTACTATCTACCAAATTTAATCGAATGCGATGTATTAGTCGATGATCGTGGCCGAGATTTGACTAATGCATTACCACATCTGATTCCATTGAATTCATTGAAAATTTTCAAATATCAAGGTCTTATGCCTTCGATCTATCTTCATCGATTGATCCTTCAAATCAACAGTCATCTCGAACAGCTCGATATTCATACTCAAGATTATCAATGGCCGTTTCATTCGATCGATGGTTATTCATCGACGTTTTTTCATCATTTAACTGATTTGAAAAAATTCAATTTCTATTTTCGTTTAATACCCATCGAACAATTTCCATCGGATAAAACCGATTTGAAATTTCTAATAAAAAAATCTCTTTGCCGAAATATCGGCTTTTGTTTTTCGAAAGACATTGGACAGATATTTTCTCTGCCGTATACATTTCAACATATGGAAATCTATCAACGAAATTTCTTTCAATCGATTCATTATCTCGACAAATCAATTGACTATCATCAATGGGATACTGTCGAACATTTAACTCTACATATGAATATCTATGATCTTGTTTTATTTCAATCAATCGAACGATATTTGCCTCGTTTACGTTCGATCAATTATCAAGTTCCACATTTTAGTCTCAATCCCGAAGAAAATGAATTGCATGAATACAATATTCAATTAAGTAAAATTCATTTGTCTTCTTTCTTCAAAATAAAAACGTCTTTATTTTTTTTTGTCTAGAAACTGTTCGAAAATTAACAATTCGTGATAGTGTTAAACATGGTTGTCATATTCCGCAACCACTTTGTCTATTAACAATGAATCTTCGAGAATTAGATCTCGATCATTTCTATCTCATGCAAATTTTATCGATTACAAGTCAACATATTCGAATACGAATTCATTCGATATTCGAACATTTACATCGACTTACTGTTCGACAATTCGACGAACGTTTGACCGATTATTTTTTTTCCTATTTTTCTCAAATAAAAATTCTTTCATTGATTTTTACAACATATAAAATGCAAGTTTATCGAACGAAATTAAATTTTCTCGATAAAATCTTTGCTTCCATACCGAATTTACTTAGTTTAAAATTAGAACATTTGAAACGACCACACGAATACTACGCCTACGCCGAATTACAAAGCAATGTTCATGAACAAATCTTGAAATTTCATTCGAAAAATTCATTCTGGTTGAAATGGTATGATGAACACACGCAGAAACATCATAGACATGTCACATTACTTTTTTCGAAATAAGATTTCTCTTGTTATTTGTTTGTTTGTTTGTTTTTCTTCTTCTTCTTCTTTGTTATGATTGAACTGTTGTTAATTTCATTTGTTTAGTATGTTTAGATTTTCTGTGATATTAAAGAAAGCAAAACGAATAAGAATGAAAATTTTCTTGTTTCTTTTTTTTTTGTAGATGATGAATGATTCGAAATATTTCTCTCAACGTGCTAAATACATTTCGTCATTCAATGACAAACCATCGACGAATTCAACGAAAGTCTATTTTCCATTTTCGAATCGAACTTATATACCAATGACTGAAAGTAGTACGTCCGTAGGTCGTGGTCGAACAACAGTTCCGTTGTCAGCATTTGTTTTACAAAAACAAACAGTTGATTCACCGAAGAAATCGTCATCATCGTTTGTTATGCACGACGAAGTGCAATTTATTCGACCTTATTTTGGACCTAAACTTTCAACGGATCAAACACAATCATCGACAATTAATAAACGAGAAGTTCTTCTCTCGGCTTTGAGAGAAATTGAATCAGGATTAAAAATTCTTTAATTAGGAAAATAGTTTTGTCTCTGTAAAAGAAATTAATTCATATTGTTATTGTTGTTTGTTTAAAAATTGTGAAATAGGTACGTTTACGTTTTCTTTTTCTAATGAAATAAATAGTAGAATTGTAAATTTGTTTTGCTGTTTGCTATTGATACATCTCGACATCTGTTGACAAACGATGAAAATACTCTATCCAATCCGTAGTCTTTTGAATCACTCGTACGAGTGATGTGGCTGGTTGAGAGAGCGCAAAACATGGAAGTTGATTTGACTTTTGACGAAGAATTTTCTAAATAGATTTTTGTTGTTTGTTGATGTTTAATTTCGATTGATTTCTAGAGTGTTTTATATTATGGCTACTCCATCGAGTGATAGTCATAGTATTCTACAAAAACTTATCAATAGTTTATCGACTGATCTTCGTCTATTATCAACTGAAACGAAGAAAAAATATCCGCCAATTAAAGAAGTAAAATCGAATCTCGAGTTTTATTCAATTTGTTTAAAAATGAAAACTTCTCGTTTCAGGCAGCAGAAGCATGCAATATGAAATTACGTGAATATACGACAATTAAAGACAATTTAAATATAGGTGCGATTTACAAATTTGAGATGAATTCATATTTCGTTTTGTTGTTATAGTTATGCGAGATGCAAGTGTAGATATTTTGCAACCATTTGTTTTGGGTTGTGATACGAAACAAGTTAAAATTGTTCAATTATGTTTAGCATCAATACAAAAATTACTTCAACATCATATTGTCAATCAAGTACGAAATTGAAATGAGAGTTGATCTTTAGAACTTTAATAAATCATTTCTAGGCATCGGCAGCAATCATCGTCAATGTCTTAAGTGCATTATGTGAATTACAAACTGAGGAATTAAAAATCTTACAAACTGTTCTCTTACTTGTTAATACAACATCTGTTGTCGTTCATAGTACACTTGCAACAGTAATTCAAAAAAGCAGACATTTGGACTGATTTTATCTAATTTTTTATTTAGTTATTTGTTATTACGTTTCGATTATGTTTCAGTAGAGATCCAACTATTGTAAATACATCTATAGCTGCTGTAAGACAATTAGTTACAGCTGTTTATGATCGAGTTATCGAAGAAGATGCTCAACATACATCAGCCGGTGGTAAGTCAATTTCGTTTTCATCGATACCCATCGATTCATACATATGTCTCATTCAGATCAATTGAATACAAATTCCGATCTTTCAAAACAACATTTAACAACAGCAAATATCGATAATCTACGTCCGTATGCTCGAGATGCATATCTTCTTTTTCAAGATCTTTGCTATTTAATCAACGGTGATCAACCAATATGGTTAGTTGGTTTAACTGAAATAACACGAACATTAATTCTTGAATTAATCGAAACTATTCTCACTCATTATGCACCTGTTTTTCATCATCACGCTGAATTTCGTTATTTATTAAAGGAACGTGTTTCACCGTTAGTTATTAAATTATTTTCTCCAGGTGCCAAACATTCAAATCCAATGTCTAATCTTTCATCAAATGCCAATTCGAATTCAACTTATGATAGCGCTTATTTTCCTCTCATCGCACGTTTATTACGTGTTGTTTGTATATTAATTCGATTCTATTTTTCTTTATTAATAACTGAATGTGAAATCTTTCTATCTCTATTAATTAAATTACTCGAACCTGATAAACCTGTTTGGCAACGATCATTAGCGATCGAATGTATACATAAGATAATCATTCATCAGAATTTAATTAAATCATTTTGTTTATCATACGATATGCAACAACATTCAAGTAAAATTCTACGAGATTTAACCAATGCGATTAGGTTTGATTTCGATGGATATATGTTGGATTATTTTTATATTCGGATTGTTTTGTTTAGTTCGTATGTTCAATCGTTTTTCAATAGTGCGACTATCTCATCGAATTCATCGGGCACTAGTGGACAAACAACATCAACGAATTCAACTGCTTCGGATAAAAAATGTAAACAAAGAATAATAATATTGAATTTACATTTTTGTTTAAATATTATTTTTAGCATCAAATGCAAGTACAACATCAAAATTAGATAGTACTAATTCTCATTCATCGAACATTGCCAATGGCACAGCTGGCGCAGCTAATACGATTCTTTTTGCTTATCGAAATTTAGTCGTCCCACAGTATGTAACCTACACACAAGGTCAAGCCAAGGCTGTCTATGTTGAAAATTGGGAAAAATTCGATTGTCCTATTATTCCTGATTCGTACGGCATTGTTGTTGCGTATGCTTGTATGCTCGAACTTGTTCGAGCTGTCCATGCAATTGTGGAAGGTAGTGGCATGCGTGGTGATACAATTGCTGGTTCACAATTACGTACACCAACGCAATTACGTCCTTTGGAAAGTCTAACAGATACTGAACGAAACGAATGTATGGAAGTTGTGAATTGTACATGGTCAAGTGTACTTGTTACATTTACACTTTTGTATGATGTTTGTTATGATGATACGACATGTGAATTACTTCTACGTGGTTTTCAAACATATATATCTCTATGTGGAATGCTTGGCATGAATGTTCAACGCGATGCATTTGCTACATGTTTATGTAAAATGGCATTGCCACCACAATATAATATTCATTTATTAAGTAAACAACAAAATAACGAACAACAACAGCAACAGCAAAGTTTATTACAAAAATTAACAGCACGAACAAGCGTAGATTCATCAACGGCCAGTGAATACGAACGACAGCAAGTCGTCATTGTTGGTACACCATTACCATTGATTAATTCATCACCTGCAACGAATCAAACCGCTGTTATGTTAACATCGAAGAATATTCATTGTATGCGAACATTATTATCTGTTGCTCATTGTTACGGAAGTATTCTTGGCACATCTTGGCATTTAATTTTAACAACACTTCAACATCTCGTTTGGATTATTGGTTTTAAACCATCAACTGGTGGAACATTGAAACATGTTGGAACAATAGCTAATGCCGATGGTGCAACGCCAATGGCGAATTCATCGGCTGTTGTTACAACGGCTGCCATGGCTGATCTTCCGATTTTGTCATCGATGCTTTCACGTTTATTCGAATCGAGTGTTTATCTCGATGATGTTGCTTTACATCATCTCATTGATGCACTTATACGTTTAAGTATTGAATCGATGGAAGTCGCCATTATCGTTCGTGAACCATCGTTATTTGCTATAGCAAAAATTCTTGAAACCGGCCGAGCAAATCTCAATCGAATCGAAGTTTGGTGGAAACCAATAGCTTCACATTTACTCGATGTTTGTCAACATACGAATCCACGTATGCGTGAATGGGGCACCGAAGCGTTGACATCACTCGTTCGAAATGCTCTCGAATTTAAATACGAACAAAGTTTATTCGATAATGAACGTCTTTTACATATGATAATCATTTCTCTTCATGAACTATCACTCATACAACATTTCGATGTTCGACAAAAGCAGCTCGAAGCTACTTTAGCTATTCTCACGAATAATGGTCCAACATTGCAAACAGGTTGGCCAATTATTTTGAATATTATCGGTTCGATTACACGTGAACATAATGATTCACTTATTCGACAAGCACAACAATGTTTACAATTAGTTGTCACTGATTTTCTTTCGACAATTCCGATTTGTTATCTCGGTATTCTCATTAAAGTCGTAGCTAAATTCGGTTTTCAAGAACAAGATCTTAATATTGCGCTGTCAGCTATTGGTTTACTTTGGAATATGACTGATTATCTCTTTCGTATGAAAGAACAAGAACATCAATTGAAAAATGTCAACGATTATCTCGATCCAAATGAAATCTACGATAATCTAACATCGATCGAAGAACTCTGGATGATTCTTTATCGAAAACTGAGTGAATTAACTATGGATCAACGTCCAGCAATAAGAAAATCAGCATCATCAACATTATTTACCATGATTACATCGCACGGGCAATTGTTGAGTACGGGCGCATGGAGTATTCTTATTTGGCAGGTTCTATTTCCTTTATTCGAGCAAGTCGAACAATTCTTTTATACGGCATCGAAAGAACGTGAACAATTACAGCAACAACAATTATCGAAATCATCTGGTGGACAAGATATTCTCATGCATCATTCGAGAGATACACCGGAAAAACAATGGGCTGAAACGTATGTTATGATCTTAGCTGGCGTTACGCGAACAGTACAAGTTAAAAAGGATTTTCTTGCAAAATTAGGTAGGATTTTTTGTTCGAAAATCATCAAATTCATTCAATAAATGAATGAATGAATATATTTTCAGATGATTTTCCTAAAGTTTGGCATGTTCTTCTAACGAACATCGAAAAATCAGCACTGGCAAAAAATCCTGAAATCGCTCTTGCAGCTCTCAAAAGTTTCAATGATCTTGTCAACGTTCCTTCGAATACATCATCACCGAAAAAAGTTCTTCCATCCAACGATCGACAACTCTGGCAACAAGCTTGGCAAGTCTGGTTAAATATCGGTCATGGTTGTAGTCGTTGTCCACCTGAACGTGTCATCATCATCGATCGTTACGATTCCAATATACCCTCACAAAATTTTCTCACATTTTTTATCGATATTTTTCCTAATTTAATCTCTCATATTTGGTCAACAGATTTCATCACCAATGAAAAACATTTCGAACAATTTGCAACCATTATCGAACGAGTCTTAGCCGTACCTATACATTCCGATATGGCTCTATATCTCATTCCAACCGATGTTAATCTAACTCTTCTACAAGAATCAGCATACAAAGCTATGGACTTTGTTTATAAAAATCTCAAAATTGAATTAACAAAATCAACTCATGCATCGGTACTTCTACCGATCGTATTCAAACGTTTACTTGTTCTTGTTCTATATGCAATTAATCCACCTGTATTCGATTGTACTGAACAAATTAAAAAATATCCTTTGAACAAACAATCAACCAGCAATTCGAACGTGAATTTCGTTCCATTTAGTGAGAAAATTCTTCGATTAACAGTTAGTTTCTATGAAGAAGTCGCTGATAATCCATCAGTTATCGAAAACGGAACATTACAAACAATTATTCAAGTAGTAGAAATTTTGTTTCTCATAAAAAAGAATCAATTTCGTTTTGTTTTCGTGTTAGACATTACAAGTTCCATTGACAATGAAATACAGTTGTCCGAGTTCGTCAACATGGAAATTAGCGATTGAATGTTTATTTCGTGTACTCAAAGTTGGACTTGTTGTTGCACGAAAACATCGTAAGAGATCATCGAATTTCGATTGTAAATGAAACGTTATTGTTTTCTTCTCTCCTAGGCAATGCATTCGAGAGCATGTGGACAGAATTAGCCAAGACATTTGATGAATTTCTGTTCTCGAAAAGGTATTTGAGAAAGAGAATTAAAAAATAGATTTTTAATAACAATTGAAATTCATTTCAGTGTGGCACCAGCAGATATTCCCATTGAAGATCTTCAACGAGATGAAGCAATCGATTGTCAAGTATGACGAAATCGTATGATTTGTTCGTTGAAAAGACTTTGTTTTGTTTTCGATAGGCAATCGAATTAATTCGTGATGATATTTTACCGTATGCAAATGTTCTTCCTGAACCATTCATTACGAAAATATTGAATATTCTCAATCGAGGTTCGATTTACTCATGTACGACAGATAATTTCATTGGTATGAATTCATTTCGAATCGAAAATTTCTCATTGTACACGAATATTTCTCATAGATATCGATTCAGCTCGTCGTTTACGAGAAGAATTTTCGAAAATCTGCTTCGAAACTCTTTTAAAATATTCATTTATCAATGAACCTACTTCTTCTTCGAATGAAAATATGATCATAACACGTCTTGCACTCAGTTCAATGTTAACACGTTGCAAAGAAATTCTTCAAAAATATGCTCATGATGAACGTTTACACGGCAAATGCCCATTGCCACGGTGAGATTTAGAAATTTCGATCTTTTATTATCCTCAAAATAGATTCTTGACTGAAGAAGGGCGAAATACAGTTGAATCTTTTTTGTTTTTGTCGTTCGTTTTCTTTTTACGATGAGTTCTTAAACATACGAATAAACGAGTGAGGCTTGTTGTTGACTTTTTTACAGTAGTGACAATCTCGAACCCGTCGCTGGATCAGTCAATATCAAACACAACA
>Ga0209963_1000691_pt1 | contig 34530 bp, 28 predicted proteins | sample ThiBio_1000_biof_2_FD_183957 | JGI IMG/M metagenome (GOLD analysis project Ga0209963, IMG submission 183957) | Wastewater bioreactor microbial communities from Cape Town, South Africa - Thiocy_cont_1000_biof (SPAdes) | ecosystem: Engineered > Bioreactor > Thiocyanate-remediating >...
ATGTTCTGCCGCCTCAAGGATTTCCGACGCATCGCCACCCGCTATGACAAGCGGGCCGATATCTTCCTCTCTACAATCCTCTTGGCCGCTACCCTGACTTGGTGGATCAATTGAGTCTCGACCCTAGAGCATTTTCCGGCCAAGTGGGTACCGGTTCGCCGTAAGAAAATGCGACGATTTTCAGGGCATGATCCCGAAAAGTGGAAAGCGGTTTTCGGATAAGATCATGCTCGATCAGACGGATAGACCACGTCGGATCTATAACGTAGAAGTCAGGCTTTGGAGCGCAATCTCTGCGGCCGGCTGCGTTCTCGATATTGCGAATGCGGACCGTCTTTTCGCCAATCGCTCGCGTTCTGGCGGAACCAAAATCGGATCTGGCTTTTGTCGTCGAGCGACATTCGCCGCGACGTGCTTTTCTGTCCGGACGAGTATATTTTCTTGCCGATGCGAACCTTGAGATGAAGGCGGGGGCAACAGAATGAGATCGATGGCGGGCGCAGCATTACTGCTTCTCGGCATGTCGGCGCTGCCGGTGCTTGCGGCGGATGGGAAAAACACCACCGCGAACGCGGTCCCCCCCGGAGCGGCGTCATGCGCGCCGTGTCACGGCAAGCAGGGAGAGGGCCAGCCGGCAACAGGCGCGCCGCGTCTTGCGGGTCTCAATGCACAATACCTCGAACGCCAGCTTGCGGGCTTCAAGGACGGCACGCGCAAGAACCGCATCATGATGATGATCGCCTCCGACCTGTCGGATGGCGAGAAGAAGGCTCTTGCGAGCTATTATGCCGATATGGCGACGCCGAAGTCCGAGACCGCGCCGGCCGACGCCGCCGTGATCGCCGCAGGCGCAAAGCTCGCCGCGACCGGCGACTGGTCGAAAGACCTGCCAGGATGCGCGCAATGCCATGGCGCCGCCGGTCTTGGCGTCGGAACCGACTTTCCGCGTCTCGCCGGACAATGGGCCGTCTATATCGAGAAAGCGCTCCAGTCGTGGAAGGCCGGCGATCGCAAGACCGATCCGATGGGCGTGATGGCCAACGTCGCCGGCAAGCTCACCGACGACCAGATCAAGAGCGTCGCCGCCTACTATGAAAGCCTGCCCGTGGCGGCGCCGACCCCTGCATCGGAGACCAAGCCATGACACGCCATCCGGTTGCCTCTTCGATTCCGGCTGCGACCGTTCTTGTCCTTACGGCCGTCGGCTTTGCCGGATACGTTCTGTCGGGCGCAGCAACTCCGGCGACAGGCGCAACGCCTGAGCCGCCTCCGGCGCAAAAAGCCGAAGCCGCGCGTCCCGCCTATACGCCGCCCGCGGAGAGCGACATTCCGGAGGGACCGTTCGGCGACATGATACGGCTCGGCGAGGCAATCTTTCACGACACCCAGCGCAATGCGAAAGGCTTCGTCGGCAACGACCTGAGTTGTGCGAACTGCCACATCGATCGCGGTCGTCAGCCGAATTCAGCGCCGCTCGGCGCGGCCTATCTTCTCTATCCGGCCTATCGGGCCAAGAACGGCCATGTGAATACCTTCCAGGAGCGGCTGCAAGGCTGCTTCCGTTACAGCATGAACGGCAAGGCGCCGCCGTTCAACGACAAGGTGCTGGTGGCGCTGGAGAGCTACGCCTATTTCCTGGCGAAGGGCGGTCCGACCGGCGTCGTGGTCAAAGGCCAAGGCTATCCCAAGCTGAAGGCGCCGGAACAGCCGGCGGACTATGATCGCGGCGCCAAGGCGTATGCGCAACACTGCTCGCTCTGCCACGGTACGGATGGCCAGGGGCAGAAATCGGCCGACGGGCAAACGGTGTTCCCCCCGCTGTGGGGAGCGCGGTCGTTCAACTGGGGCGCGGGGATGGCCTCGATCAACGCCGCCGCCGGTTTCATCAAGGCCAATATGCCGCTCGGTCTCGGCGGCTCGCTGAGCGATCAGGAGGCGTGGGACATCGCGACCTACATGGACAGTCAGGAGCGTCCGCAGGATCCGCGGTTCGTCGACTCGGTCGCGGAAACCCGCAAGCGGTTCCATGACCAACCGACATCGAAATACGGTCTGGTCGTGAACGGCGTGCTGCTTGGCGAGAAGTCGCCGCCGTCAGGGACGGTCAACGCGGCGGATTGAACGCGACGGCGCGGCGCTGGCTGCGACCGACCCATTCTCGGAGTGGATTAATCCTGAATGCCGTAGCGATGGAGATCGTTGCCTTCGGCGTCGAGCCACCGCTTGGCGCGCTCGACGTGATTGCAGATTCGGGCCACCACCTTCCAGAATCGCGGCGAGTGATTCATTTCAACAAGGTGCGCGACCTCGTGGGCGGCGAGATAGTCCAGCACGAACGGCGGCGCCAGAATGAGGCGCCAGGAGAACGACAGCGACCCCGCCGATGTGCACGAGCCCCAGCGGCTCGACTGGTCGCGGATCGAGAGCCGCTTGACCTTGACGTCCAGCATATCGGCGTAGCGTTGCGCGGCTTTTTGCAGGTCGCGCCGTGCTTCGCGCTTGAGAAAGTCGTGCACGCGCCGGTCGAGATGTTCGCACCCGCCGGCGACACAGAGAATCCGCTCGCCGCTGTCACGTGTTTCGGTCCACGCCGTGCCGCGCTCGCCGGCGCGATGCACGATCCGGTGGGCGACGCCGCGCAGCGGAATGATCGCGCCATGGTGGAACGGCGCTGCCTTCGGCAGCCGCCCGAGACGCGCCGCGATCCAGCCGCTGTGGCGTTGCGCAAAGTCCTTGGCCTCTGCGAGCGTTCCTCGCGGCGGCATGGTCAGGATCGCTTCGCGATCACTCGGATGGATTCGCAATGTGTAGCGGCGGGCGCGGCGATGGCGACGCAAGCGCACGGAATAAATCTGGGAGCCGTGCTTAACGAGAAGCCGGGACGGTTCGGCGGGGCGTCGATAGAGAAGTGCGCGGGCCATTTCAGCAAATCCGGGGGCGGGGGTAGCGCCCGGACTTTGCCATAACCGCCGCCAGTCGAATCGCTCGGCGCAAAAACAAATCATTTGCCCAATATACAGTAGGATAGGTCGGCGAAACCTCTACGGGATGCGTATCGGAACAAAATATCTGAGATTCATTCAATCGAATTCGGCGGCTCATTGTCTGAATCTGAAGCCATTCCTTGTGCGCGTTCAAACCGCCCAAATGTACGAGAATTCCAGCAGCTTCGCTGCTGAGGGAATCAAAAGCAGACCTCAAGATTTCTGATTTGATACGTTTTCTTCACGCAAACGGTATCCGTCCTCGGTCAAGCCCGAAGACATGCTTCGCTTGAAAACGCCATGGAGCTACGATTCCGATCCCGAGGGTCGCGCCAGCGCAAAGAGAGCCGCGCCAGCGCAAAGTGGAAACCGGTTTTCGGGCCAGATCATGCTCATCCAGAAGGCCAATAAGTGTCTGACATGAAGCGGGCTGAACCGGACTTTCATCCAGATGGCCGGATTCTTCGATCCAGCGGAGAACGGTTCAAGTGTTATCCAGATTCACTCCGCAGCCGCGCGGAGCGACGCGTGCATCGGCGTTGTGGCGACCGACTGCATGAAATCATTGATGCGCGGCACGATCTCGGACTGGAAGCGCGAGCCGTTGAACACGCCGTAATGGCCGACGCCCTTCTGCACGTAATGAACCCGCCGGCTATCGGAAATCGACGTGCAGAGCGCGTGCGCCGCTTTGGTCTGGCCGAGCCCGGAGATGTCGTCGTTCTCGCCCTCCACCGTCATCAGCGCCACGCGCACGATCTTCGAAGGATCCACGAGCCGGCCGCGATGGGTCATCTTGCCCTCGGGCAGCGCGTGTTTGACGAACACCAGATCGACCGTCTGCAGATAATACTCCGCGGTCAGGTCCATGACCGCGAGATACTCGTCGTAGAAATCGCGGTGCTTGTCGACGAGATCGCCGTCGCCCTTGACCAGGTTCTTGAACAGACTCTTGTGCGCGGCCATGTGACGGTCGAGATTCATGCTGATGAAGCCGTTGAGCTGCAGGAAGCCCGGATAGACATCGCGCATCACGCCGGGATGCGGGAACGGCACCTTGGTGATGACATGGTTGCGGAACCAGTCCGTGCCCTTCTCGGCGGCGAGGTTGTTGACGGCGGTAGGGTTGTTGCGGGTATCGATCGGTCCGCCCATCAGCGTCATCGACAATGGCACGCACGGATCGCCCTCGGCCTCCATCACTGACACCGCAGCCAGCACCGGCACCGACGGCTGGCAGACGGCGATGACATGGACGTTTCCGCCCAGCACATGCAGCATCTCGATCAGGTAATCGACGTAGTCATCGAGATCGAAGCGACCTTCGGAGACCGGCACCATCCGGGCGTCGGTCCAGTCGGTGATATAGACGTCGTGCGTCGGCATGAACGCCGCGACGGTTCCGCGTAGCAGGGTCGCGTAGTGGCCCGACATCGGCGCCACCAGCAGCACGCGCGGCTGCGGCTTGCGCAGCGGACGAATATGCTTGCGGTCGAAGTAGAGCAGACGGCAGAACGGCTTCTCCCAGACCGAGCGAATCTCGATCGGCGTGCGGACGCCGTTGACCTCGGTCTCGTGCAGGCCCCATTCCGGTTTGCCGTAACGGCGGGTGGTGCGCTCGAACAGTTCGCAGCCGGCGGCGACGGTTTTGCCGAACTCGGTGCTCGACCACGGATTGAGCGGGTTCTGAAACAGAATCCTTGTCGCGTCGGTGATGGCGCGAGCCGGATTGAGCGACGCCTGCGCCATTTCGTACATCCAGTACATCGGCGTCGTCATGGTCGGACTGACTTCAGCCGGCATGTCTGGCGGTCGTCCAAATTCACCGATAGGCATTCTGTTCGATCCCCTTTTGCATCGCAGCATAGTGGCCGCTGCGAGACACTGCGTCAATCCGCCTCCGGTCCCTCTGGCTCTACATATAGTAGGTTGACGCTCAGCGCGAGCGCGGATGTGGCGAAAATATCTCCGGTCATCCAGTTCCTCAGCACATATCGGGCGATGCACCCGCTATAATCAAGTTGCCGCATGGATCGAAAGGCATCGGAGAGATGCGCGTCGAAGTCGCGGCTCCTGCCCGCGGACCCTCTCCGCATCGTGAGGGTCATCCGAAAACGCTATAAGCTGTGAGAAATGACCGACGTCGCCGCTTCCGATTTCAACCACCCGCGCCGCTATGTTCGGCTGGATACCATCCTGCGGCTGCGCTGGCTCGCGGCGCTGGGGCAACTCGCGGCGATCTTCGTTGTCGCGCACGGGCTGGAATTCGATCTTCCGATCATTCCCTGCGTGATCATCGTCGGGCTGTCGTCGCTGCTCAATCTGGCTTTGCAGGTTATTTTCGATCCGATGCAGCGGCTCGAGCCGCGCCATGCGGCGGCGCTGCTGGCGCTGAACATCACCGAACTCGCCGCGCTGTTGTTTTTCACCGGCGGTTTGCAGAACCCGTTCTCGTTTCTGTTTCTCGCGCCCGTGCTGATCTCCGCCACGGCATTGCCGACACGGCTGACCATGGCGCTTGGCGCCTTCGCGATCGCCTGCGCGACGGTCCTGGGCTTCACGCATTTGCCGCTGCCGTGGGACGCCGAGGACCCGCTGATCCTGCCGCCGATCTATCTCGCCGGCGTCTGGTTCTCGATCGTGCTCGCGATCGGCGTCACCAGTCTCTACACGTTTCAGGTGACGGAGCAGGCGCGCAAGCTGTCCGACGCGCTGGCGGCGACCGAACTGGTCCTGGCCCGCGAACAGCATCTGACCCAGATCGACGGGCTCGCCGCCGCCGCCGCGCATGAACTCGGAACGCCGCTGTCGACCATCTTCCTGGTTTCGCGCGAACTGGAAAAAGCCCTGCAGGAGAATGGCGCACAGGATCCCCAGCGGCTCGCCGGCGATCTCGGCATCGTGCGGGAACAGGCGCAGCGTTGCCGCGACATCCTCGCCAAGATTGCGCAATTGTCGTCGTCCGGTGCGCCGTTCGACCAGATGCCGTTGTCGACCCTGATCGAGGAAACCGTCGCGCCGCATCGCGACTTCGGCATCGAGATCACGACCGGGGTCACCGCCGCCGGCGACCACGAGCCGGTCGGCATGCGCAACCCCGCGATCCTCTACGGCGTCGGCAACATTCTGGAGAACGCCGTCGACTTCGCCCGCAGCGCCGTCGAGGTCAACGCCTGGTGGAACAGCGATACCGTCGGAATCGTCATTTCCGACGATGGTCCCGGAATCGTCCCCGACATTCTCAAGCGAATCGGCGAACCCTACCTGTCGCGCCGCCGCAGCGTCGGCGATGCGCAAGGCGGGCGCAGCGGTCTCGGTCTCGGGATATTTATCGCCCGCACCCTGCTGGAGCGGACCGGCGCGAGGGTATCCTTCAGCAACCGGACGTTTCCCGACCATGGCGCGGTGGTGCAGATCGTGTGGCCGCGCGTTCGCTTTGAGACATCTAAAACAATCGCGGAGACAACGGCTTAGCTCTCAAAGACCGTGATCGTCATGCGCCATTGCTTGCGGCGCGTTTTTCAGCGCCCATATGTTCAAAGTCAACCAAGCGCGAGGTATCATCGTGAACGCTACTCCCGACGTTTTCCCGCAAGCCGACCGCTCGCTGCTGATCGTCGAGGATGACAAGCCGTTTCTCGAACGGCTGTCGCGCGCCATGGAAACGCGCGGCTTCGAAGTGACCTCATGCGACAGCGTTTCCGACGGTCTTGCGCACATCGGAAAGTCCGCGCCAGCTTTTGCTGTGGTGGACCTGCGTTTAGGCGACGGCAACGGCCTCGACGTGGTCTCGGCCCTGAAGCGTGAGCGCCCCGATGCCCGCGCGATCGTGCTGACCGGCTATGGCAACATCGCCACGGCAGTGACCGCGGTGAAAATGGGCGCCGTCGATTATCTGTCCAAGCCTGCCGACGCCGACGATGTGGTCGCGGCGCTGCTCTCCAGCAACCCGGAGAAGTCCGAACTGCCGCAGAATCCGATGTCAGCGGATCGGGTGCGATGGGAGCACATCCAGCGCATTTACGAGATGTGCAATCGCAACGTGTCGGAGACGGCGCGGCGTCTCAATATGCATCGCCGCACCTTGCAGCGCATTCTGGCGAAGCGCGCGCCACGCTGAGGCTTCTCGAACGCTAAAACTCTCCTCCGGCATGACCTTGCGGATCGGCAAGGCGATTGAGGCGCTGGGCCGCCGCCAATGCGAAGCGCAGCATCATTGCCTTGCGCGTCGGCGCCGCCAGGCGATGTTCCGGCGCTTCGCAATGCAGATGGGCGCCGTAGGCGTCGGCGACGATCAGGCCGGTGTCGGTGGGGAAAATCCCGCACGGCAGGTCGCGCGTGAAGGCGAAGAACAGGCGGTCGCAATGCGCGCGGTAATCCCGCCACTTTCGATCGGCACGCAAATCCTCGACCGACGACTTGATTTCGACGATCCAAATCTCGCCGCTCGCATTCAGCGCCACCAGATCAGCGCGTCGTCCCGACGGCAGCGGCAACTCGCTGACGCAGGAAAATCCCAGCGATCGCAACAGCCTTCCCGTTCCGCGCGCAATCGCCAGCGCCGTCTCCGACTGGCGGCGGTCCGGCGGAGGGATGACGGCGAGGCGTGCGGTGTTCGACTCCATTGCGACAGCATCATAACAAATAAACGCGAATGCAGGCGATGTTCGTGTTTTTGACGTGCCGGGGAGTATAATCGGCCACGCCGCTCAATTCGCTTGGCGGCACCGAAACAACCGGCATTGTGCACGCATGACCCAAGAGAGCCAATCCGACGACCGCACCACGACAAAAGCCGGCGTCACCATCATCCCGGTGACGCCGTTCCGGCAGAATTGCACGCTGTTGTGGTGCGAGACCACCAGGGACGCCGTGGTCATCGATCCCGGCGGAGATGTTCCGCTCATCAGGCGCACCATCGAAAAAGCGGGCGTTAGCGTCAGACAAATCTGGCTCACGCATGGTCATATCGATCATGTCGGCGGTGCTGCGGAATTGCGCGACGCGCTGAAGGTCCCGATCGAGGGACCGCACATCGCCGACGGGTTCCTGCTCGACCTGGTGGTCGAGAGCGGACGCAATTACGGCATGACCGGCATGCGCAACTTCACGCCTAATCGCTGGCTCGAAGAGGGCGACCGGGTCAAGGTCGGCGAACTCGAATTCGACGTTCTTCATTGCCCCGGCCATTCGCCGGGCAGCGTGGTTTTTTTCAACAGGGAAATGGGCTTCGCGCATGTCGGCGACGTTTTGTTCAACGGCTCGATTGGCCGCACCGACCTGCCCGGCGGCCATCATGCCACGTTGATCAAATCCATTACCGACAAGCTGCTGCCGCTCGGCGACGACGTCGCATTCATCTGTGGACACGGCCCGGGATCGAGCATCGGCCATGAGCGAACAAGCAACCCGTTCCTGATCGGCTGCGCATGAGACCGCATCCCTGAACGCAAAGAGGCCGCCCGCGGCGGCCTCATCCACACTGCATTATTAAGACGGCGTCATTCGATGACATCGACGATCCGGTGGGTCCTGGGATCAACCAGCACGGTCCGATCGTTCACTACCGTGTAGCGATATTGCGGTGCGCCGTATTCGGCCGGAACCTCGTAATAGGTTACGCCGGCTTCCGGCAAGACTGCACCGACGCGAACGTCCTCGCGATAGTGGTAGGACGGACGGTGTTGTTCGACCACATAGTGGCGGAAGCGCGGACGCTGGTCGACGCCCAGTACACCGGCGACGCCGCCGACAACTCCGCCAATGGTTCCGCCAACGACGGCGCCCACCGGCCCTGCGGCCCGTTCACCTTCGCGGGCACCCTGCTCGATGCCGCCCGGTACACCCTGGGCGATGGCAGAGGCTGGAAGCACCAGGGCGACCGCAATCGCAGCAGTTCCGATAACGCGACGGATCATAAAATTTCCTCCGATGGTGAATGTTGCGGAGGAGAAAAGTCCGGGCTTGGGCATTCGTTCCGCCGGTTTTTACCGGCAAACTGCGTCTGAGCAGGGAACAATTCGCTTCGATCGTATCTGGATATTCCGCGCTCACGATGACGGCGCCGAACGCGCTGCTCTACATCAGCTTGAGATGATGTCGCGCACGCGCTGCGACAGATGGCCGAGATCGAACGGCTTGGTGATCATATCCATGCCGGGTTGCAGAAAGCCTTCGGCGTTTGCGGCGTTCTCGGCATAGCCGGTCATGAAGAGGATCTTCAGGTTAGGTCGCAGTTTCCGCGCCTGATCCGCAAGCTGGCGGCCGTTCATGCCGGGCAGCCCGATGTCCGTCAGCAGAAGATCGACGGGTTTGTCCAGTTGCAGAATCCGCAGGCCTGCCGCTCCGTCCGGGGCCTCGCGCGTCCGGTAGCCCTGATCGTGCAGCATCTCGACGATGATGCCGCGCACGACCGGCTCATCCTCGACGACCAGCACGGTTTCGCCGGTCGCAGAGACCCTGTCCCTGTTGACGGGCACTTGATCGGCCTCGGGAACGCCGTTGTGGCGTGGCAGGTAAAGCCTGATCGACGTGCCTCGTCCTGGCATGGTGTCGAGAGAGATGTGGCCGTTCGACTGCCGGATGAATCCGTAGATCATCGACAGGCCGAGTCCGGTCCCCTGGCCGATTGGTTTTGTGGTGAAGAACGGATCGAAAGCGCGCTCCGCCACGTCGGCGGTCATGCCCGTTCCGGTATCGGCGACGGTGATGCAGACATAGTCGCCCGGCGGGATGGCGGAGGAACCGGTGTCATCGGCGCGAACGGTCGTGTTGGCGGTGGCAATCGTGAGCTTGCCGCCGCCCGGCATGGCGTCCCGCGCGTTGATGGCGAGATTGAGCAGCGCGCTCTCAAGCTGGTTCGGGTCGCACAGCGTTGGCCACAACCTTTCGGACGACAAGATTTGCAGATTGATGGTTTCGCCGATGCTTCTGCGCAGCAGGTCCTCCAGCGACAGGATGAGCTGATTGGCGTCCACGGGCTTCGGCACCAAAGGCTGTCTGCGGGCGAACGCCAGCAGCCGGTGCGTCAGCGCCGCGGCCCGGTTGGCTGAAGCCATCGCTGCCTCGATGTAGCGTCCGACGCTATCGGTCCGTCCCTGACCAAGGCGCGTCCGCATCAGATCCATCGAACCGACGATGCCGGTAAGCAGGTTGTTGAAGTCGTGAGCGATGCCGCCGGTCAACTGGCCGACCGCCTCCATCTTCTGCGATTGACGCAGCGCGTCCTCCGCCGCTCTCAAGCGCTCGGCCGCGGCCTTCTCCGCGGTGACGTCGCGCGCCACGGCGTAGATCAGGTCCTGATCCGGGACCGCGGTCCAGGACAGCCACCGGTATGTGCCGTTCTTGTGGCGAAGCCGGTTTTCGAACCGCATCGTGGCCTTGCCGCGCGCGAGGCGACGGACTTCGACCCGCGTCTTGACAATGTCTTCGGGGTGCTCGATCCATTCCGCGGTACGCTCCAGCAGCTCGTCCTCGCTCCAGCCGAGCGTCCTGGTCCAGGCGGGGTTGACAGACCGCCAGATGCCGTCGTGGTCCGTAACCAGCAGCAGATCCTGCGACACGTTCCAGATCCGGTCGCGCTCGCGGGTTTTCTTCTCGACGCGATCGGCGAGCGTCGCGTTCAGTTCGGCGAGTTCGCCGGCGATCCGCTTCTGATCGTGGACATCGGTGTTGGTGCCGATCCAGCGGGTAATGCGGCCGTCTTCGTCGCGCGCCGGCACCGCGCGCGTCAGAAACCAGCGATAGCTGCCGTCGGCCCGGCGCAGCCGGAATTCGATCTCATAGGGCTCGCCGCTGCTCACCGCACGGGTCCACGCCGCCAGCGCGGCAGATGCGTCGTCCGGATGGACCACCTTGTCCCAGTGTTTGGCGCCGAACTCACCAGGCCTCGCGCCGACATAGTCGTAGACGCGCGGGTTGAACCAGTTGAACGAGCCGCTAGGCGTCGCGGTCCAGACGTGATGCGGCAACGCTTCCGCAAGCGTGCGGAATTCCTCCTCGCGCTGGCGGATAGCGCGCTCCGCTTCGACCTGGTCGGTGACGTCGATATGCGCGCCGAACAACCGCACCGCATTGCCGTCGGCGTCGCGCTCGATTACCGATCGCGCGGAAATCCAGCGGGTCTCGCCGTCGTTCGGCCTGATGATGCGGTAGCGCACCGCATATTCGCGATCACCGCCCCGCACCGCATCAATGAACTGCCCTTCGGCGACCGCACGGTCATCGGGATGGACGCGGCGCAGCCAGTCCTCGTGGTTTTCGTGAACGGCTTCCGGGGGAAGGCCGTGGATCTTCAAATATTCTGGTGACTTGCGGCTGCGATGACCGGTTCGCAGGTCAACCTCGAGACCGCCGATCCGGCCGATCGCCTGCACGCGTGCGAGTTCGGTCTCCCGCTCCTGCAAGGCAATCTTGGCGAGATGCTCGCGCGTGACGTCGCGGCACACCGCGAGCACCCCGCCGACGCCCCTCTCATCGTGAATCGGACTGAAGCCGTAGGTCCAGTAGACCTGCTCCAGCTTGCCGTGGCGGGTCACCGGAACGAGCTGGTCCTCATGCCAGGTCGCGCCGCGGCCGGCCATGACGTGTTCGATCTGGGGACCGATGATGTCCCAGCTCTCGACCCAGCACTCCCGGCCCTTTCGGCCGAGCGCGTGGGGATGCTGCTCCGGTCCCATGGTCTGGCGGCAGGCGTCATTATAGAACTGGATCAGGTCCGGCCCCCACCAGATGAACATCGGGTGGCTGGAGTTGAGTATGATGCAAACCGCCGTGCGCAGGCTCTGAGGCCAGGTTTCGGGAGCGCCGACCGATGTGGCGGCCCAATCGAACCGTCGGGTCAAATCACCCACCTCCCCGCCGCCGGCGAGGAAAGCTCTCGAACTGTTACCTGCCTTCTCCAGCATCGAACGGATAGGTCGTTGGACGGCCCGGCCTCCACGGGCGATCGCGGATGCCCTGGCACCAAGTCACAATTGGAACGAAACGCCGCATGCGGCCTTTTGGTTCCAATTTTATTTTTGCAAGTCCGGGGTTTGAGGTTATTGGCGTTTTCAGGCCGGCCGGATCTTCGCCGGCCTTTGTGCGCAGGCGCCGCGCGCCGGCTCTATCAATGACCTCCCGGGAGGTGTGCGACACATCGGAGGATGCCGGAGCGCCCCGGCTCCGGCTGGAGCCTTTCCGCTTCTGATTCCATCAGAAGCGAAGCTTTATATTTTTGATTCGACGCGTTTTCTTGACGCGAACCAGCATCCACTTCGCTTGAGAATGCTCTAACCCCAGGGTCCGCGGGAACGCGATTGGCCGCCCCAAGGACCGCCCGAACCGCTATTTGGCGCGGGTCCCGGACCGGATGCGGCGCTCCCGGATGGCCCGGCCAGTCTCTGCAACGCCGCGATCCGGTTCTCGGTCGAAGGGTGGGTGGCGAACAGATTGTCCATGCCGCGCCCCGACAGCGGGTTGATGATGAACATGTGCGCGGTGGCGGGGGCGCGTTCCGCCTCCATGTTCGGCACCTGATGTGCGGCATTGTCGATCTTCGCCAGCGCCGAGGCGAGCCACATCGGCTGGCCGCAGATGCGCGCGCCCATCTCGTCGGCGGCGTATTCGCGGGTCCGGCTGATCGCCATCTGCACCAGCATGGCGCCGAGCGGCGCGAGGATCATCATCGCCAGCGAGCCGATGAGACCGGGCCCGTTGTTGTCGCGGTTGCCGCCGAAGAACATGCCGAACTGCGCCAGCATCGAGATCGCGCCGGCAAACGTCGCGGTGATGGTCATCAGCAGCGTGTCGTGATGCTTGATGTGTGCGAGTTCATGCGCGATCACGCCTGCCAGTTCCTCGCGGCGCAACGACTGCATCAGGCCGGTCGTCACCGCCACGGCGGCGTTCTCCGGGTTGCGGCCGGTGGCGAAGGCGTTGGGTTGCGGATTGTCCATCAGGAACACGCGCGGCATCGGCAGTCCGGCGCGGGCGGCGAGTTCGGCCACCAGCCGGTGCAGGTCCGGCGCCGTCGCGGCGTCGACCTCATGGGCGCCGTACATCGACAGCACCATGCGGTCGGAGTTCCAGTAGGCGAAGATATTGGTCGCGCCCGCGACGACGAGCGCGATCATCGCGCCGCTGGCGCCACCGATCAGATAGCCCACGCCCATGAACAGGCCGGTAAGGCCCGCCAGCAGGATCGCCGTTCGAAAATAGTTCATCGAACTCCTCAAAATCGTCCCCAGAAATGGGGTGGCACCACAGAACATGGGAATTGTGGATCGGGCCGCGCAAGTGCGGCGGCCCGTCGCGGCGATCTTCCGAAGCAGCCTGTAGCCGGACCAGGCGTGGCTCAGGTCCCGTCGGAGTTTTTGGTTGCCGCGCGAAAACAGGTGCGAGGTGGAACCACTCATCTGTGTCGCGATCGTCAGCCGGTCAGGGGCTGACGGGTTTTTCGGGAATCGTCCTGCTGCCGTCGCCGAGCGAAAGCTGCATCATAACGGTATCAAGCCAGCGGCCGAACTTGAGGCCGACCGAGGGGTGGGTGCCGATCATCGCGAAGCCGGCGCGCGCATGCACCCCGATCGATCCGGCATTGGCGGAATCGCCGATCACCGCGATCATCTGGCGATAGCCGCGCGCCTCACACTCGGCGATCAGGCGACGCAGCAACTGAATCCCCACGCCGCGGCGATGGACAGCTGGCGCCAGGTAGATCGAATCTTCCACGGTGAAGTGATAGGCCGGCCGCGGCCGGTAGGGACCGGCATAGGCATAGCCGGCCACGCCCCCGTCCATTTCCACGACCAGATAAGGAAAGCCGCCGTCGCGGAGTAAGCCGAAGCGTCGCGTCATTTCAGCGAGATCGGGCGGGACAAGCTCGAAGGTTGCGGTCCCGAAACGGACGGCATGATCGTAAATCCCGGTGACCGCGGGAAGGTCAGCCTCAACGGCGGCTCGGATCACGGGATCGGACATGGTGCGAAGACTGTTTTGGCATCTGCAAGAGAAGTCGCGGTTTTGGGCAGGCCGCTGCCGCGACGGCGTTGGGTCTGATCTATCCCGAGATCAGCGCATGAAAAAGGCCGCATCGTTTGTAACGATGCGGCCTTCTCGCCCACTCCCCCAAAGCTTTGGCCCTTGCCCCGGACCGTGAAAGTCCGGAGCCGCCGCGATCAGTATTTGGTGACCACCGGCGTATTGAAGTGATAGTTCAATCCGGTGCGGAAGATGTGCTCCTGCGCGCCGGTCGTCAGCGCCACCGACCCCCCGAGGTCGAAACTGTGGTCGCCGAGGTCGACGTAGAGATATTCCGTCGTCGCGGTCCAGTTCGGGCCGAACAGGCCGAGCAGGGTAAACGGCGTCTCGATGCCGCCGCCGACGGTCCAGCCGGTGCGGGTATCCGAGAAGCCCACATTGTTGATCGCGGTCTTGACGTCGCCGTAGGCGAAACCGCCGGTTGCGTAGAACAGCGAGGGGCCGACGGCATAGCCGAGACGGCCGCGCACCGTGCCGAGCCATTGCAGCTTCGAATTGAAGTCGAGCGAAAGGCCTGGCGTGCAGCCGATGCAGGTCCTGTTGTCCTCCATCGTCGAGCCCTGGAAGTCGGTTTCGAGACCAAAAACGATGTTGCCCGACTGCCAGTTGTAGCCTGCCTGCGCGCCTCCGATGAACCCGTGGGGCGCAAGATTGAACAGCACGCCGGTCCCGGTGTTGACGTCCTCTATCGCGGCGCGGTCGCGGCTGGTACCGGTGCCGACATTGCCGCCGAGATAGAAGCCGCTCCAGTTGGCGGTGGCCAACGGCGTGTATGTGCTGTTGCCGCCGATGCGGTAGTTGAGCCCGACGCGGAAGATATTCTCGCGCAACTCGGAATACAGCGTCTGGCCCGCAAACGAGTCGGTGCGGTTGCCGAGATCAAGGTAAAGATATTCGATCTTGCCGGTCCAGTTGCCGCCGAGCGCGGCTTCGACGCCGCTGCCCCAGGTCCAGCCGTCGCGGGTGCCTCTGAACGGGAGTGGCCCGCCAGCGCCGATGACCGTCGTGTTGGCATCGCCGTAGGCGTAGCCGGCGGTAACGTAGGTCAGGGTCGGGCCGGTGACCAGGCCGATGCGGCCGCGGACCGTGCCGAACCAGTCGAGCTTCTGGTTGTACTGGAACGCGCCGGGGATGATGGTCCGGTTGTCGGACATGTCCGCGGCCTGAATGTCGGCTTCGACGCCGATCACGATCGGGCCCAGGAACGAATTGGTCTGCCAGTTGTAGCCGATCTGGCCGCCGCCGACCGCGCCGAGGGGCTGCAGATACAGTGACGTTCCGAGGCCGTTGCCATAATCATGCACAGTCCGGTCGCGGCCAAGCCCGAAGCCGGCATTCACGCCGAGATAAAACCCGGTCCAGTCGTAGACCGGGGCCATCATCGGCGCCTTTGTGTAGGGCCGCGGTGCGAGATCGGCCGCCTGGGCACTCATCGCGGTGCCGGCCAGCAGAACGCCGAGCAGAATTTTTTTCATTGTGTTCCCCGTCTGCGAATGACCCGGGAACTGTACGCCCCGATGGGAAACTTGTCTGTGATGCGGTGGCCACACTTGCCGGGAATGATGCCGTGCAAGGCCGAAAATCCAGCAAAATCAGCGGCCGCATGACGATTCCGGGCACCGCGTCGGCGAGCCGGACGTGGCCGGAGGTCGGGGAGGCGTGCCTGATTCTCTCTCGGAGGGCACACATCGGTCCCGGCCTCGACCGGGCGGGCCGGACGGCCTACCTCTCGGGGCGTGAGAATCGCGGATCGCGAAGAGCAGTCTCCGCTGCCCGACGGCTTCCTGCGCTGGTTTGCGGTGCGGGGATGGTCGCCGCGCGCGCATCAACTGGCCTTGCTGCGAAAGACACGAGAGGGTCGCTCGGTGCTGCTGATCGCGCCGACCGGCGCCGGCAAGACGCTGGCGGGATTTCTGCCGACGCTGGTAGAGCTTTCTTGCCCGCCCTCTCCCGCGAGGGGAGAGGGGAGCAAAAGCCGGGCCCTCCACACGCTCTACATCTCGCCGCTGAAGGCGCTGGCGGTCGATATCGCCCGCAACCTCGAAGCTCCGATCGCCGAGATGGAGCTGCCGATTAGGGTCGAGACCCGCACCGGCGATACGCCGGTGTCGCGGCGCCAGCGCCAGCGGCGCTATCCGCCCGACATCCTGCTGACCACCCCTGAGCAGATGGCGCTGCTGTTGGCGTCGGACGATGCGCCGTTCCTGTTCTCGTCGTTGCGCCGCGTGGTGCTCGACGAACTGCATGCGCTGGTGACCTCGAAACGTGGCGACCTGTTGTCGCTCGCGCTGGCGCGGCTGTGGCGGCTCGCGCCGCGGATGCGCACGATCGGACTGTCGGCGACGGTGGCGGAGCCGGAGTCGCTGGCGCGATTTCTGGTGCCGCAGCGAGGCGAGGCGAACGCCGCCGACATCGTCACAGCCGGCGGCGCGGCCGCTCCCGTCGTGGAGATGCTCGACACCCGCGAGCGGCTGCCATGGGCCGGGCATTCGGCGCGCCATGCACTAGGGGAGGTCTACGATCTCATCAAGCGCAACAGGACCGCGCTGGTGTTCGTCAACACCCGCAGCCAGGCCGAGATGCTGTTCCAGGATCTCTGGCGCATCAATGACGACGGTCTCGCCATCGCGCTGCATCACGGCTCGCTCGATGTCGCGCAGCGCCGCAAGGTGGAGCAGGCGATGACGGCGGGCCGCCTGCGCGGCGTGGTCTGCACCTCCTCGCTCGATCTCGGCGTCGATTGGGGCGACGTCGATCTCGTCATCAATATCGGCGCGCCGAAAGGCTCGTCGCGGCTGATGCAGCGCATCGGTCGCGCCAATCACCGTCTCGATGAAGCCTCGCGCGCGGTGCTGGTGCCGGCCAACCGCTTCGAGGTGCTCGAATGCCGCGTCGCCATCGATGCGGTGAATGAGAACGCGCAGGATACGCCCCCCTTGCGCTCCGGCGCGCTCGACGTGCTGGCGCAGCACGTGCTCGGTTGCGCTTGCGGCGAGCCGTTCCATGCCGATCGACTCTATGACGAGGTGCGCACCGCGGCGCCCTACGCCAATCTCACGCGCGCCGATTTCGACAACGTGATCGATTTCGTCGCCACCGGCGGCTACGCGCTGAAAACCTATGAGCGCTTCGCTCGCATCAGGCAGGACAAGGACGGCCGCTGGCGCGTCGCCAATCCGCGCGTCCGGCAGAGCTATCGCCTCAACGTCGGCACCATCGTCGAGGAGGCGATGCTGAAGGTGAAGCTGGTGCGCTCGCGGCACCGCGGTTCGGGATCGACCGGTACGATCGCGCGCGGTGGGCGCATGCTGGGTGAGATCGAGGAATATTTCATCGAGGGACTTGTTGCCGGCGACACCTTCGTATTCGGCGGCGAGATCGTGCGCTACGAGGCGCTGGTCGAGGATCAGGTCTACGTCTCGCGCGCCAATGACGACCATCCCAAGGTGCCTTCCTACATGGGCGGCAAGTTCCCGCTCTCGACCTATCTCGCCGAACGGGTCCGCAATCTGCTGGACGACAAGCGCGCATGGAACGGCCTGCCGGATCAGGTGCGGGAATGGCTGTCGCTGCAGGCATCGTTCTCGCGCGTCCCTCATGCGCGCGAGATGATCGTCGAGACCTTTCCGCGCGCCGGCAAGCACTATCTGGTCTGCTATCCCTTCGAGGGGCGGCTCGCGCACCAGACGCTCGGCATGCTGCTGACGCGGCGGCTGGAGCGGATGCGCGCCCGCCCGCTCGGCTTCGTCGCCAACGAATACGCGCTGGCGATCTGGATGCTCGGCGATGCGTCATCGATGATCCGCCACGCGCGCCTCGATCTCGACGCGCTGTTCGATCCCGATATGCTGGGCGACGATCTCGAGGCGTGGCTAGCGGAGTCCGCGCTGATGAAGCGCACCTTCCGCAGTTGCGCGATCATCTCCGGGCTGATTGCGCGGCGCTTCACCGGCGAGGAGAAATCGCGGCGGCAGGTTCTGTTCTCGACCGATCTGGTCTACGACGTGCTGCGCAAGCACCAGCCGGATCACGTGCTGCTGCGCGCGGCGAGGGCGGACGCCGCGACCGGACTGCTGGATATCCGCCGCCTGAGCGATATGCTGGCGCGTATCAAGGGCCGCATCACCCACAAGCCGCTCGACCATATTTCGCCGCTCGCGGTGCCGGTGATGCTGGAGATCGGCCGCGAGGCGGTCTATGGCGAGGCGTCGGACGAGTTGCTGGCGGAAGCGGCCGAGGATCTTGTCAGGGAAGCGATGGAGCGGTGATGCCCTCGCGGCCCATATTTGCCGGGTTCCCTTGGTCTCGGCTCTTTTCGGAAGATCGTTCGCATGATCTATGAAAACGACGAGCCTCTTTCCGATTCGGATCATCTCTTGAGCGTGCTGGCCATCAACGACGCCCTTCCGGGCTCCCCCCTGCTGGTCGCAGCCGTCGAGTTTGTGGCCCATCTCTCAGGCGCGTTGTTCTGGGAACAGGAGCGTCTGCTCGTCGTCTCCGACCTGCATCTCGAAAAGGGCTCGAGCTTCGCGACCCGCGGCGTGCTGCTGCCGCCCTATGACACCCAGGCGACGCTTGCGCGGCTCGCGACTGTCGTCGCGCATTATGATCCGCGCATCGTGATCGCGCTCGGCGACAGCTTTCACGATCGCGATGCGCACGAGCGGCTGTCGGCGGCGGATCGCGATGCGCTGGCGGCTCTGCAGGCGCCGCGTGACTGGATCTGGATTTCCGGCAATCACGATCCGGCGCTGCCGTCCGATCTCGGCGGCGTGGTCGCAACCGAGGTGGCGCTGGGCGGGATCGTGTTCCGCCACGAGCCGACAGGTGAGGTCGGAGAAATCGCAGGTCACCTGCATCCAAAGGCGCGGGTCTCGACGCGTGGCCGTTCCATGGAGCGGCGCTGCTTTGCGAGCGACGGCGAGCGCGCGGTGATGCCCGCGTTCGGCGCCTATGCGGGGGGCCTCAGCATTCGCGATCGGGCATTCGCCCGAATCTTCTCGACCGACTTCGTCGCGCATGTGCTCGGCGACAGCCGGATGCACGCGATCGCCGCATCGCGCTGCTGTTGATCACGCCGCCTTCGCCTGTACCGAATTGCAGAAATCCGCCAGCAGATCGGCGACGCGCAGCGTGGCCGGGCTCGCCTCCGGCGTAGCCATCAGCGCCACTTCGGTTTTGTCGATCGGCGCAAAGCCGTCTTTTGCGGTCAGGACCCGATGCGCGGGCTGGATCGCGATCTCGGAGAGAAGGCCCAGGCCCAGGCCGGCGGCGACCGCGGCCTGGATTCCCGCGAGGCTCGAACTGGTATAGGCCATGTGCCAGGTGCGGCCCGCGCTTTCGATGGCGTGAATGGCGCCGGCCCGATAAAGGCAGCCGGGCGGAAAGCCGATCAGCGGAACGGATTGCGTTTCCGGATCGACGGGATGGACCTTGCTCGTCACCCAGTGGACCCGCTCCGGCCACACGCCGATGCCGCCCTTCTCGCCCGCGGGCCGCTTGAGCAAAGCGAGATCGAGTTCGCAGCGTTCGAGATCGCGGCGCAGACACATGCTCTGGTCGGCGCGGACGTCGAGCCGCAGACCGGGATGCGACCGCTTGAAACTCGCCAGCAATTCGGTCAGGCGATAGGCGGCAAAGTCTTCGGGAATTCCGAGCTTGACGACGCCTTCGCCTTTCGGCCGCGCCAGCATGTCGCGAGTTTCCTCCGCCAGCGCCAGCAGCCGCCGCGCGTAAGCCAGCAGCCGCTCGCCATCCTCGGTAGGCACGACTTTCTTGCCGATGCGGTTGAGCAGGGGACGGCCGAAATCGTCCTCGAGACGCTTGATCTGCTGGCTGACGGTCGACTGGGTGCGATGGACGCGCTCGCCGGCGCGGGTGAAGCCCCCGGCGTCAACCACGGATACGAAACTGCGCAACAGCTCCAGATCCAGCATGGCTCTCACCATTCGAAAATCAACTGATTATTATTTTATCATTTAATTTCCAAATGACAAGGCCCAGGCCTAAATGGAGGCAAAGGAGACTTCCCAATGTCCCTCATGTCGCCCTCCCTTGCCTCGCCCACCGCATCACGCTCCGCCTTCAACACGCTGCCGCTCGCCATTGCCGCGTTCTGCCTGCTGTGGAGCTTCGCCTTCGTCGCCGGCAAGATCGGCGTCACCAATTGTCCGCCGCTGATCCTGCTCACGGCGCGATTTCTGCTGGCGGGCATCCTGATATTCGGCATTGCCATGCTGCGCGGCGAGGGCTGGTCACTCTCCCGCCACGATGTCGCGACCTTTGCGCTGCTCGGCATCGCCAACAATGCGTTGTATCTCGGTCTTGGCTATATCGGCCTGCAAACCGTATCGGCCGGTCTCGGCGGCCTGATCGTCAGCGCCAACCCGGTCTTCACTGCGGTGCTGGCCGCGGTCTTTCTCGGCGAGAGTCTGACCTGGCGCAAGATCGTTGGCCTGCTGCTCGGCGTCGCCGGCGTGGCCTTCATCGTCTGGGATCGCATATCGGTCGGCACCGACAGCCTGCACGGGGTTGCGTTCACGCTGGCTTCGCTGGCCTCGATCGTGGCCGGCACCATTTTGTTCAAGCGGCTCGCGCCGAAAGGCGATCTCTGGCTCGGCAACGGCGTCCAGAATCTGGCTGGCGGCGTCGTGCTGCTGCCGTTCGCATCAACGCTGTCTGATGTCGGCGACATCGTGCCGAGCTGGCGCCTGCTGGCGGCGTTTGCCTATCTCGTGTTGTGCGGCTCGATCCTCGCCTATGTGCTGTGGTTTCATCTGCTCAAGGTCTGCGGCGCGACCGCGGCAAGCGCCTATCACTTCCTGATGCCGCCGCTCGCCATGTTGTTTGCCTGGCTGGTGCTCGGCGAGCACCTCGCGCTCCGCGACCTGCTCGGGATCGTTCCGGTGGCGCTCGGCATCTATCTCGTCACCCGTCACGCTGCCGGTTCGGTACAGCCTGCCCGCTAGCAGGCCGCTGTGTTCCGGAACTGGCACCGGCCGGCCGCGTTGTCTGGCGCGGCTGGAGCGGGAATGGAACGTTCAAAAGCGGTACGCGAAAAAATTGAGGCGCTGGGCACATCCAACCCGTCTTTGAAAGGCGAGGGTCGGGAGCCGCTTCGGTGGCGCGCTATCCTCAAAACGCTCGGTCCGGGCCTCATCACCGGCGCGGCCGACGACGATCCCTCCGGCATCGGCACCTACAGCCAGACCGGCGCGCAGCTCGGCTATGGCGCGAGCTGGACCATGGTGCTGACGTTTCCCCTGATGGCGGCGATCCAGGAAATTTCCGCGCGCGTCGGGCGCGTCACCGGACACGGCATCGCCGGCAATGTCTGCCGCCACTATCCTGCGGGCCTGCTGAACGGCATCGTCGCGCTGCTGTTTATCGCCAACACCATCAACATCGCTGCCGACCTCGGCGCCATGGCGGATGCGTTCAAGCTGCTGTTCGGCGGTCCCGCCTTTGCCTACGTGCTGCTGTTCGGCGTCACGTCGGTGGCGGCGCAGATTTTTCTCGATTACGCCCGCTATGTCGCGGTCCTGAAATGGCTGACGCTGAGCCTGTTCGCCTATGTCGGCGCGCTGGCAGTGGCGCATGTGTCCTGGGGCGAGGCGGTCGCGGGCCTGCTGATCCCGCGCGTGGAATTCAACGCGTCGTTTCTCACCACCGTCGTCGCCATCCTGGGCACGACGATCTCGCCCTATCTGTTCTTCTGGCAGGCTTCGCAGGAGGCCGAGGACCAGCGCGTCGATGTCGCGAAACAGCCGCTGGTCCACAGGCGCCACGGCGCGCGGCAGGAGTTCAACCGCATCCGCGCCGACACCATTGTCGGGATGGCTTTTTCCAGCCTGATCGCGATCGCGATCATTCTCACCGCCGCTGCGACGTTTCATGCCGCCGGCAAGACCGACATCGAGACGTCGGCGCAGGCCGCGGAAGCGTTGCGGCCGATTGCGGGCCACTTCGCGGAAGTGATCTTCGCGCTCGGCATCGTCGGCACCGGATTGCTGGCGATTCCGGTGCTGGCGGGCTCGGCCGCCTACGCCATCGGCGAGGGCCGGCGATGGCCGGTGGGGCTGGCGCGCAAGCCGAAGGAGGCGGCCGCGTTCTATGGCGTGCTGGCGCTATCGGCGGCGATCGGAATCGCTCTCAACTTCACGCCGGTTGACCCCATCCAGGCATTGTACTGGAGCGCGGTCATCAACGGCGTGCTCGCGGTACCGGTGATGGTGCTGCTGATGGCAATGGTACGCCGCCGCGACGTCATGGGCAGGTTTGTCGTTACCGGAAAACTGTATTGGCTGGGCTGGCTCGCCACGGCGGTGATGGCCGCCGGAGTTGCCGCGATGGGCGTCGCATGGGCGCTATAGCGCGCCATGGATTGACCGTCAGTCCCTGCGGAAGACGATCGATGCCATCCAGCCGGCCATCAACCCCATGCACGCCGTCGCCACGCCATAGAGGAGGCCGTGCTGCCGGGCGGTGGTGGCGACGAATTGCTCGAAGCCGACCTTGACGATTTCGAACGCGGTCTCGGTCTTTGCGATCAGCGCGCCGTCGGCGAGGAGCTTGATTCCAACGGTGTAGGTGCCGGTCGGCACCTCCGCGGGGAGCGGAATGCCGGTGCGGAACAGGGTCGGCGTCAGGAAGGTCACCGCCGAGGTGTTCTCCTGGTACAGGCCGAGGTCGGTGCGCAGCCGTATGAAAGCGCGGCGGAACGGGTCGCTCGCCACAACGTCGGCATAGTCGGGACCGACGCGTTGTGTCAGCAGCACGTTGTTCAGTCCGAGTTGCTGTCGGCGCAGGATGTCCGGCGTGGCGATCTTGTCCAGCGGCCGGTTGGCGAAGATCGCGAGATAGGCGGGTACATTGAGGAATTGTCGGGAATCGGCATTCACCCAGATGCCGAACCAGCGCTCCTTCCGGCGCGTGACCATATCGACGCGCGGGCCGCTGACGGTCACGACGAGATCGTAGCCGGAGCGCGGAACCGGGGTATCGCGCTCGCGCTCGATGGAGCCGAACAGCACCAGTTCCTCCCCTGAATAGTTCGGCGTCACGGTGACGCGATGGTTCGATACCGAGACGATCAGGTGTTCGGCGCGCGCATCGCCCGCGATGAAGGTCACGCCGAGCAGCAGCGCCAGACCCGTCGCCAGGCATATCGCGCGCGTCCTCATGTGCCGCCCGTGGTTTCGCGGACGGTGTAAAGGTCGGCGGGACGAATGCCCAATTCGACCGCAAAGCGGATTCCGACCGCCAGGATCAAGAGCCCGAGCAGCAGGCGCAGGTGTTCGCCGCGGATGCGCTGACCGGCGCGGGCGCCGAATTGCGCGCCGGTCACGCCGCCGGTCATCAGGATCAACGCGAGCACCACGTCGACGAGGTGATTGGTAGCGGCGTGCAGTACGGTGGCGAAGGTCATGGTGACGAGCGTGAGCAGCATGGAGGTGCCGATCACGGTCGATGTCGGTATTCGCAGCAGGTAGATCAGCATCGGCACCAGAATGAAACCGCCGCCGATGCCCATGATTGCGCCGATGAAGCCGATGATGAGCCCGATGGCGACGACCGGGATTGCCGAGAGGTAGATCTTGGACCGCTTGAATCTGACTTTCAGCGGCAGGCCGTGAATCCAGCCATGGGCGCCCGAGCGCCGCAGCGGAACGACCTGGCCGTGCTTGCTTCGCTGTATTGCGCGCAAGCCCTCCCAGAACATCGCCCCACCGACGCCGGACAGCAGCACCACATAGGACAGCGCGATCAGCAGGTCGAGTTGGCCCAGCGAGCGCAGCCGGGTGAAGGTCCAGACGCCGAGCACGGTTCCAGCCATGCCCCCGCATAACAGTACCAGCGCGAGCATCGGATCGATCGCGCGTTTGCGCCAGTAGGACAGCGCGCCGGAGAAGGAGGAGGCCGCGATGTGGCTCGCGACCGTCGCGACCGCAACCGCCGGCGCGATGCCGACAAAGATCAGCAGCGGCGTCATCAGGAAGCCGCCCCCGATGCCGAACATGCCGGATACGAAACCTACCGCCGCGCCCATCGCCAGGATGAGGAACACGTTGACCGGAAGATCGGCGATCGGGAGATAAAGCTGCACGCGCGTTCGTTTTCGCAATTGACCGCGGGCCGGCCGGCGCCTTTCCGCAGTATGGATCTTCGGTTGCGGCGCGGGTTGCAGGCCGCGCCACCTGCATAACCGAAATCATCAGCGGCCGGGGTTAAAGAATTCGGCACGGCCGGGCTTTTTCGTCCGGCTCCCGCTCATGTCAGAAGTTGGTGGATACCGCGATTATTGCGCGGCCGGTCTCGCCATCGCTTGCCGAGCCATCGCCTGCCTGGCCGTAACGGATCGGGCCACCGTGGTTTTGCTCAAGGCCTTTGTTGCGGCCAGGGGCTTTGCGGCCGGCTGTGCGGCCGCGCCGTCCCATCCGCCTGCGGGGCTTGCGACGCCGACCGCATCGTCCGGTTGGGGTATGGGGACGAAGCTCTCGACCGCCTGCTTGGCCGCGGCAAGCGACTGCGGATCGAGGCGCTTGGCCACCTCGTCGCGCTTGCGCCCGGAATCGACGTCGCCCTGGGCGGCAGCGAGGCTGAACCACTTGTAGGATTCGGCGAGATTTTGTTCGATGCCGATGCCGCGGGCACAAAGAATGCCGAGATTGAACTGGCTGTCGGCGACGCCGCGCTCGGCCGCCTTGCGGAACCATTGCGCCGCGCTCGTATAGTTGGCGCCCTTGCCGCCGCCATCGGCGTCGAGCACGGCGAGATTGTGCATGGCCTTGGCGTTGTCCCGTTCGGCCGCCTGCATGTAATAACGCCGCGCCGCGTCGAAATCCTTGGCAACCCCGAGGCCCTTTTCATGCAGGGTGCCGAGCCTGAACATGGCAGGCACCACGCCGGCCTCCGCCGCGCGATCGTACCATTTGGCGGCTTCGGCGTAATTGACGGCAACGCCCTTGCCCTCGGCATAGCGAACGCCGATTTCATACGCCGCTGCGGCGTCGCCGTGGAGCGCGGCGGTCCGCAGCTTTGTGCTGCCGATGCCGTCAGGGAGGGATTCGGAGCGGGGAATTGCGATCGGCTCCAGCGTGTGTGTCGTCGGAGCGGATGTGGGCGGCACGGTCGGAAGCGTGCCGGTGACATCGGCGGATGCGGTCTCCGGCCGGCTCGGCGGCGTCACGTCTGACAGGCGTTCGGGTTGAACCGCGCTGCCGGCCGGCAACGGTGAATTCATTGACTGCCGGTCGATCGGCGTCGGCGAGGTCATCGACGGCATTCCCGGAATCGCGCTCGGGTTATCTGTTCCGGGCTTGGCCTCGGTGTCTGCCGGCGGTTTTGTTTCGGGCAAGGTGAACGAACCGGTGTCGCTGACTCTCGCGCGCTGGGTTCCATCGAGCAGCGACATCGCGAACTTGAAACCGCCGAGCACGATCACCACCACGCTCGCTCCGACGAGGAGAGAGCGGATCCTGGAGGTGATGGCGGACCCGGCAGTGGCGGGGCGCGCCGGTTCGATCTCGATCTTGGTCCGGCCGGACTTGTCCGCCGGCGGCGCCTCGGCGGCGGCGCGCGCGGCCCGGCGCGCCGCGGCGATGAATGATGAGCTTGACTGTTCGCTCAGCGCTTCGGCGATGTGGCCGATCGCGCTTTCGGACGCCGCGATGCGCTCCGACGGCGACGCTCCGTGTCCCGGTGGACGGGTGCCGGGCTCCAGCGGATGATCGGGCGGCAGGTCCGGGTCGATCGCAGGACGGGGTTGCGGCTGGCGCGACGTTCCCGAGGGCTCGAAGGTCTCTTCCGGAAACAGGTCTTCATCGATCGCGTGCGACGGGATCGGCGGCGACGTCGGGATTGGCTGAGCCGGCTGTGGCATCGCCATTTGCGACAGCACGGGATTCGGCAATTCGGGTCTTGGCGGCGGACCCGCCGGCGGCTCCGACGTCGTCGCTCCGCGTGGCGGGACGGCAGGCATGGCGCGGATCGTGCGCAGATCGCCTTCGATCATCGCCAGCCGATCGACCACGTGACCGAGCGTATTATGGACGACCTCGAGCGAATCCTGGGTATGGCGGTCGGTTTCCGACTGGCAGAAGCGCATCTCCGAGAGTTCGCGCTTGATTGCCTCGACGACCTCGCTGTCCATGGCCGCCGGGCCGGCGCTGCGCGGACCGCTTTCGGCCAGCGCCGCGAGCCCGGCCTGCTGTCGCTCCAGATGATGCAGGATGTCCTGCAAGCCTTCCTCGACGCGCCCGAGATCGGTTCCCGAATGGCCGCCGGCGGTCTCCAGGCGTTCGAGCAGCAGCGAGACCCGCTGTTCGAGGTGCGCCAGCGCCGATGACGAGTCGTGGCCAGCCGGCAGACGGTCGAGACGGTCGGACAGCGCGCGCACGGCTTCTTCAAGCTGCTCTGAACCGCCGCCGGTTGCGGGCCGTTCGCGACTTTCGAGGGTCGCCGTCAGCGCGGCCACGCGCTGTTCGAGCGCGGCGAACGAATCGCTATTGTCCCCGGATCGACCGAGCTGGTCGACTTTCGACGACAGCATCGTGAGATCGTCGCTGAGCCGCGTCAGCGCGTCGTTGGAGGCGACGTTGGAGACGATGCCGCGAAGCGCGCCGATCGCGTTTTCGAGCTGCTGCACCACGCCGCTGTCGCCGCTGTCGCGCACGATGGTGTCGATCTTGTTGCCGAGATTGCGGATCGCTTCGTCGAATCCCGCAAGCTGCTCGGCCGGTTTCAGCGATCGCAGGGCGTCGGAAATCTCATTGAGGGCGCGTTCGATATTCGCCAGCGCCTGGCCGTCGCTGCCGCTTTGGCGAATGCCGTCGATGCGCTGCGACAGCGAGCGAATCTCGTCCTCGATCGATTCGATCGCACGGCGCGGCATCGCCTCGGTGATGACGTGACGGATGCCGGCCAACTCGCTGCGGAATGCGGCGATCGACTGCTCGATTCCGTCCGGCCGCAGCGATTCGATCTGGCTCGTGATCTTGAAAAGTTGCCGCTCGAGGCTGGAGAAATCCGAAACCGGCCGCGGCGTTGTCATCGCCGGTGCGACAGGCGGTGAGCCGGACAGCGGCGAGGCGCGCGAAGCGCCGTCGAGTTCGTGCTGGCGCGCGGCGACTTCCGCGATCGCGAATTCGAGCGAGGCGGGATCGGGCAACGGTGTCCGGTTGTAAAGCTCGGCGGCGGCGCGCTCGACCCTGTCGGTTCGATACTGCGGATACGCCGCGGGCGCTTGTGCGGCGACCCGGGCGAGCCTCGCATCCAGCCGCGAGATAGCGTCGTTAAGCTGGCGGGCGACGGCCGGTTCGCCGGGCCTGGCCGGACCCGACAACTGGTCGATCTGGCGCGTGATTGAATCAAGCCGCCGGTGAATGTCTGCGACCTCGCGGCCGCCCTCGCTCGCAACCGAAGCCTCCGCCATCCCGGACTGCGGCATGGCGTTGCCGACCGTTGAACTGAGCCACTCGTTCAGGGACATCCCGGCGTTTCGCGCGGCGGCTTCGGCCCGCTCGCGAACGGATGGTTCAATGCCGTCTTCGCTCCACGATCCGCGCGAGTTCATGCTTTCGTCCGGTGTCTGACCGGCGCATCCGATGCGCCTTCGGCTCCCTTGCGCGCCCTTTTGAATAGAGAATCCCAAACCGGCGCGGGGGTCTGCCTCCGAGGCCCAACCTTTTCGTGTTACGGTAAACAACGGGTTAAGGAGTCATGCGGTTGCGGCTAAAAGTTGCATTCCGAGAACGGATGCGCGCTCAACCCGACACCCATATGCAACCTTTGGTTTTGTAGGCGGCAGAGTACTCCTGGGGCGGAATTCTGGCCGCTGTTGTTGCATTTTGCGAAGAATTGCAGCCGCTCCGGCAAATCGGGAGTCACGATTGATGCAGTTGCATGGAGTACGGTAGGCTGGTCGGCGGGATACAGGGACTTCATGATGAGACGCAAACCCTCCCTCGAGGCAGCCGCGGCCTGGATCCGCCTGATGCGCGTGCAGAGCCGTGTGCTGGACACGGTGGAGCATGAGTTGAAGGAGGCGGGTTTTCCGCCGCTCGCCTGCTACGAGGCGCTGTCTGAACTGTCGCGCGCGCAGGCGGGCGAACTGCGGCCGGTCGAATTGGAAAGGCAGATGCTGCTGCCGCAATACACGACCTCGCGCCTGATCGACCGCCTGGTGGATGAGGGGTTGGCGGCGCGGCGCGAATGCAAGGCCGACAGGCGCGGTCAGTTCGTCGAGATCACCGACGCCGGCCGCGCCTTGCAGAAGAGGATGGGGCGGGCCTATTCGGCGGCGATCGAAAAGCATGTCGGCTCCAAACTCTCCGACGCCGAAGCCGCAGAACTTTGCGGGCTGCTTGACCGGCTCGGTTGTTCCTGCAATGAGGCTCAGGCGCTTGCTGTGAGAGACGGTGCGTCCACGCAATGACGTCTCTTTTGTCTTTCGCGGTTACGGGCCGCTCGGCCCGATGTTCTCTAAACCGACACGGCGTGCGTTCGGTCGAAACGCCCCGCACCGGGATTTTTCATGGCGCGTGACCAGATCGATATGACGCCGCTGCAATCGCGCGATCAGCTCGTGGCGTGGCTGGAAGCCGGCGTAAAGCCGGCATCCGAATTCCGCATCGGGACCGAGCACGAAAAAACGCCGTTCACGCATCAGGGCCACGAGCCCGTGCCGTATGAAGGCGCGCGCGGCATTGGCGCGTTGCTGGAAGGAATGCAACTCCTGCTCGGCTGGGAGCCGATCATGGAGCAGGGCAATATCATCGGTCTCCATGACGTCACCGGCGGTGGCGCGATCTCGCTGGAGCCGGGGGGGCAGTTCGAACTGTCCGGCGCGCCGGTCGAAACAGTGCATCAGACCCAGTCGGAGCTGGCTGCGCATCTGGCGCAGGTCAAGGAGATCGCGACCCCGCTCGGCATCGGATTTCTCGGCCTTGGCATGACGCCGTCGTGGTCGCGGGCGCAGATTCCGATGATGCCGAAGGGCCGTTACAGGATCATGCGCGACTACATGCCGAAGGTCGGCCGATACGGTCTCGACATGATGTTCCGGACCTGCACGGTTCAGACCAATCTCGACTTCTCCTCCGAAGCCGACATGGTCAAGAAGCTGCGGGTCTCGGTGGCGTTGCAGCCGGTCGCGACGGCGTTATTTGCAAATTCTCCCTTCACCGAAGGCAAGCCGAACGGCTTTCTGTCGTTCCGTTCGGAAATCTGGCGCGACACCGACAATGCCCGTGCCGGCATGATCCCGTGGGCGTTCGAGGACGGCATGGGATTCGAACGTTGGGTGGATTACGCGCTTGACGTTCCCATGTATTTTGTCAAGCGCGGCGAAAATTATATCGACGTGTCCGGCACCTCGTTCCGCGATTTCTTCCACGGCAGGAACGAGGCCATCCTCGGCGAGCGGCCGACCCTTTCGGACTGGGCCAATCATCTGTCGACGATTTTTCCCGAGGTGCGGCTCAAGCGCTATCTGGAAATGCGCGGCGCCGACGGCGTGCCGTGGGGGCGCCTGCCCGCGCTGCCGGCATTCTGGGTCGGGCTGCTCTACGACAACACCAGTCTCGATGCGGCCTGGGACATCGTGAAGCGCTGGAATGCGCCGGAACGTCAGGCGTTGCGCGATGACGTGCCGCGCATGGGCTTCAAGGCCCGGATCAAGGACCGTTACCTGTTCGAGATCGCAAGGGAATGCCTGGTGCTCGCGCATGCGGGGTTGCGCCGACGCGGCCATGTCGATCCTTTCGGCCGCGACGAGTCACGACATCTGGAGCCGCTCGACCGTATCCTGGACTCAGGCCGCTCTCCCGCCGAGGAGATGCTGGAAAAATTCAACGGCCCATGGGCAGGGTCCGTGGAACCAGCGTACAGCGAATACGCGTTCTGAATTCGCGTAAAGCGAACTTCGGATTTGGGATTGGCCACAGAGTCGAGTCTCGTCCGGCCTTTGGACCAACGGCAGGTTGGCGGCGGCTCGTTCATCCGCCATACATCAACGTGGCGATTTAATGAGCATTATCCGCGCTCTTCTTGTTTGGGACACTTTAGCTTTGCGGCCTGTGTTGAAAGTCAATGCATTGAAGGCTGGCCTGATGGTGCTGGCTGCGCTGTCGATGATGGCCCTTACAACGGCGCGCTCGGCGCATGCGCAGACGAATTTCGACCGGCCCGGCGCCGACTATCTACGAATGACGCTGCGGTCGGGCGACCCGGCCGACTGCGCGCTGGCCTGCGAGCGCGACCGCCACTGTCGTGCCTGGAGCTTCAGCTATCCTGGCGAGGGGTCGGAAATAGCGGTGTGCTGGCTCAAGAATGCCGTTCCGCCGCGGATCGCGAACCCGTGTTGCGTGTCCGGCGTGCGAGGCGCCGGCGTGATCGAGCGGCGAACCGGTCCGGTCGAAACCTCCACCGATCGCTCGGGCGGCGACTATCGCAGCTTCGAGCTCAAGAAAGAGGAAAGAGCCGACGCCGATCAGGTCTGCCGCCGTGCATGCGATGCCGACAGCAAGTGCCGGGCATGGACCTATGCGCGGCCCGGATATGCCGGAAAAGCCGCGCGGTGCTTCCTGAAAAAGGAAATCAAGCCGCCGCATCGCAGGCCCGGCTTCACGTCCGGGGTGGTGCGATAGCATTCGTCAAGACGTGGATGCAGGCAACACCGCGAGTTCGGGCCACAGTGTCTTCCACCGTCTTGAAATGCGTGAGGCGTGTCTGCGCCTCCCGGGTCGTCGCATCCGCAGCCTGCCATGAGGCGTCGGGATCGAAGTAGAAAACGTCATCGTCGCTGATGATCCACGCGTTGGGCAGTCCTGATGCGGGACAACTCCCAGCGATCGCTTCGTTGAGCGGATTGCGCAGCGCGGCCCGCGCGATGAATTCATCCGATATCATGGCCGCAAGAGTCTGTTTCAACTGCGATGAATCAGACTCGTCGCTTGTCTTTTTGTTTGAGCATGATCTTTTCCGAAAACCGGTTGCCACTTTTCGGGATCATGCTCTATCGGTCACCGGGCCATTCACCGGCAAGCTCTGTCAGTGCACCGCCGTGAAAAAACGCGCGAAGCGAAAGCCGGAGAGCCAGGTCCAGACCGGCTGGTTACGGATGCCCATATCCCACGAGCCGACGATCGCATCGACCCGGCCGACCAGGTTGTCGGTCGAGAGCAGGCCGACGCCGCCCTCGCGGACCGGCACGCGGCTGTCTGCGGAGTTGTCGCGGTTGTCTCCCATCACGAACAGATGGCCTGGCGGCACTGTCACCTCCGCCGTGTTGTCGAGCCGGCCGTTGTCGTGAATCTTGAAAATCGTGTGCGAGACTCCGCCGGGCAGCGTTTCCACATAACGATGCGCCGGCTCGTCGGAGCCGTTGTCATCCTCGGCCTCGCCGATTCCGTCGGCTTTCAACGGAGCCGGCTGTCCATTGATCCAGACCTGGCCGTCGCGCATCTGGATGCGGTCGCCGGGCAGGCCGATGACGCGCTTTACCCAGACCTGCGAACGGTCGCCGGGCCAGCGGAACACCACAACGTCGCCACGTTTGGGCAGTTCGCCGAAAACGCGCGAGGTTTCGGGAAACGAGATGTGGATCGGCATCGAGGCGGTTGAGTAGCCGTAAGGGTATTTCGAGGCCAGCAGCGCGTCGCCGATCAAAAGCGTCGGCTCCATCGAGGCTGAAGGCACGTAGAACGGCTCGGCGAGCGCGCCCTTGGCGAGCAGCACCACGAGCACGATCGCCGCGATCTGGACGACCTGTCCGCCCCAGCGGCGAACCACCGAGCCCGATGTTGAGGACTCCAAGCTCATCCGCCTGTCCCTCCGACCGTGATCCGGTCCATCCGCAGCGTCGGCTGTCCGACGCCGACCGGGACGCCCTGGCCGTTCTTGCCGCAGGTGCCGACGCCATCGTCAAGCGCGGTGTCGTTGCCGACCATGGTGATGCGATGCAGGTCAGTCGGACCGTTGCCGATCAGCATCGCGCCCTTCAGCGGCGCGCCGAGCTTGCCGTTCTCTATCTTGTAGGCCTCGGTGCACTGGAACACGTACTTGCCGGAGGTGATGTCGACCTGACCGCCGCCGAAATTCGCGGCGTAGATGCCATTCTTCACCGACGCCAGGATTTCGGCCGGGTCGCGATCGCCCGCCGGCATATAGGTGTTGGTCATGCGCGGCATCGGCACGTGGGCATAGTCCTGGCGGCGGCCGTTGCCGGTGGGTTTCATTCCCATCAGCCGTGCGTTCTGGCGATCCTGCATGTAGCCGACCAGGATGCCGTCCTCGATCAGCACGGTGCGGCCGGTCGGCGTGCCCTCGTCGTCGATCGACAGCGAGCCGCGCCGGGCCGAAATGGTGCCGTCATCGACCACGGTGACGCCTTTGGCCGCGACCTGCTGACCCATCAGCCCTGCGAAGGCGGAGGTCTTCTTGCGGTTGAAGTCGCCCTCCAGGCCGTGTCCCACCGCTTCATGCAGCATCACGCCGGGCCAGCCGGGACCGAGCACCACGTCCATCTCGCCGGCCGGCGCCGGAATCGATTCCAGATTGACCAATGCCTGACGGATCGCGTCGTCGGCGACCGAACGCCACGCCTTGGTCTCGATGAACCGGGCATAGCCCTCGCGTCCGCCATAGCCGTGGCTGCCGGTTTCCTGCCGGTCGCCCTGTCCGGCGACGACGGAAATGTTCATCCGCACCAGCGGACGGATATCACGGTAGCTTTCTCCGTCCGGACGCATGATTTCGACGACCTGCCAGGTCGCGCCGAGACTGACGGAGACCTGACGCACCCGCGGGTCCTTGTCGCGGACATAGGCATTGATTTCGGCAAGCAGCTTCACCTTGGTCTCGAAGCCGAGGCCGTCGAGCGGGTTCTCGTCACCGTAAAGCCGCACGTTGGTGCGGGAGGGAGCGGCCGCGAAGGTCCCGTGATAGCCACCGCGCACGGCGCCGACGGCATCGGCGGCGCGGATCAACGCCGGCAGCGACACGTCGGAGGAATGGGCGTAGCCGACGGCGTCGCCCTTGACGGCGCGAAGCCCGAAGCCTTGCGAGGTATCGTAGGTCGCCTGCTTGAGGCGGCCGTTGTCGAACATCAGCGCCTCGCTCTGGCTGTACTCCAGAAACAACTCGCCGTCGTCAGCGCCGCTGAGGCCCCGCGCCACTTCGTTGCGCACGGAATCGCGATCGAGATCGGCACGGTCGAACAGGGACGTGGTGAGGGGATTGGTCATGGCTTGCTCCGAATTCAACGCGGATATGCGGCCGTTCCGTGTCGTGCGAAGCGGTCGAGGTTCAAGATAGGCATGATTGCCGCGAAAAGGAGACCCTTTCCAAACCTTCACCTGTTTCGCAGCGCCGGATCAAATCGCTATGGCAGCTTGTCGTAACCTTCGCCCAATCCGTTCAGGCTGAGCGGAAAGCCGATGCCTTCCTCAGGCGTCTCGAAAATGATGAAGGTCGCCGTCTTGGCGCTGCGCAACTGCCCCAGCAGCTTGTCGTCCAGCACGACCTCGGCGACGCAGCCGTTGGGCAGGCAGCGCACGAACCCGGCGCGTCCGACATCGACATTGTCGAGCTTCAGGCCAAGGCCGGAGGGCAGCAGCACGCCAAGCGGCGCCACCACGCGCATCAGCCGGCTTTTCTGGTCGGCGGTCTTGAGCACGATAACGGTCAGGCCGGCATTGGAGCGGTCTTCCGCCACCACGCTCTGGATCAGGGCGCATTGTTCGGCCTTGGCGCCGGGCGGCGTATCGCACCGGATCTGCCAGTCGCCATGGACCGATTTGACGGCGCCCTGCGCGAAGGCCGCGCCGCAGAAGCCGACGGCGAGACTGGCGATGGCGAGACGGGCGATGACCCAGCCGGTCAGCATGCGGGTCACGAGCGGTGCCGCCGCAACCCTGACGGTGCGGCCCGAGGCGGCTCCGGTCGACTGTTTCGAAGGCCCCATCCGGCTCGATTCCCTGCTCTCGCGTACCATACCCTGGGCCAACCCGGTCCCGCGCGGGACTGATGGGCAATGAAGGCGCCTTGAAGGCAGTCTTCGCCTGAATCAACCTCAACCGCCGCCGAATCTCTTTAGCCGACCGCGCCTGTGCCTACATCGGACAATCCGCCTGTCAAGCGCCTGGAGGCCGCAAAAAGCGCGTTTCCGCTCGGATTTGCCGGTCAAATGCGGTTGCCGGCCGAATGCGCCGGACCGGGAGCCAAAAGCGTCGCCGGCTTGCTGTCTTGGTCCTTGCGAGGGGCGACGAATTATGGTTTGAGAGAGGCGGCTTTGGATGCGTTCTAGCTAGACAGCCTTCCCGGGCTGTTTGCGGAAGCGTCACGTCGACCAGCAGACTGCCGCCGGCGGGAACTGCTTAGGGGGTTGTTTAGGGTTTATTTATGACAAGGAGCGCGAGCGGCATGAAGATGTCGAATGGCCAGATTGGCCGCCGGTTTGGCCGCCGGTTTCTGGGATTGTTGTTTGGGTTTGCGGCGGCAGCCGCGGGTGGCTCAGCGTTTGCGG
>Ga0209963_1000693_pt1 | contig 34166 bp, 23 predicted proteins | sample ThiBio_1000_biof_2_FD_183957 | JGI IMG/M metagenome (GOLD analysis project Ga0209963, IMG submission 183957) | Wastewater bioreactor microbial communities from Cape Town, South Africa - Thiocy_cont_1000_biof (SPAdes) | ecosystem: Engineered > Bioreactor > Thiocyanate-remediating >...
AAGATGCCCCTCGATCCGTTCCCATTGCTCGTCCGTCAGCTTCCGTCTGCTCAAGGCTCGTCTCCTTCGGCAACCTTGAATCAGACCTCAACTCAAAACGGAATCCACTGAATGCAGACAACGCCTAGGGCGATTTCGAGGCAGGTGGAAACGCAGTTCAGCGCAGCTAATCACCTGCCGGCTCGGAAATCGCGGCAAACAAGGGAAAATAGAGCGGTGATCCGATGCAGTCGGATCGACAACCGCTCTAGATATCCAGCGCCACCCGCTCGCCGCGATGGTCGAGCGCGAACAGCACCCATGTCGCGCCGGAGAACAGGAAGCTCACGCCCAGCACGATCCCCGGCAGCGTCAGCGCCGAGATCGGCATCGCGTAGAAGATATAGGCCGCGAGCAGCAGGTTGATGACGCCCAGCGCGATCATTAGCCCCCGGCGGCGACGGAAGCGGAATCCCCACGCCAGTTCCAGCACCCCGCGCGCGATCAGCCACAGGGCGAGCAGCAGCGTCAGCGATAGCGCGCCGGTCGCCGGCTCGATCACCATGATCCCCCCGCCGATCAGCGAGATCACCCCGAGCAGGATCGCATAGCCGCGCCCTTCATGCCCTTGCCCGAAGATGCCGGCGAGCAGCGAGAACAGCCCAGCCGCGATCAGATAGGCCCCGATCACCAATGTCGCGGCGAAGGTGGCGGGCACCGGCATCGCGATGGCGAACGCGCCGAGGATCAGATTGACGATGCCATAGGCCAGAAGCCAGCCCCAGCCGATGCCGCGCGTCGAAAGCGTCATAACCGTCTCCCCGTTCCAGCACCGTAACCATCGGCCCGGATGTTGGTTCCGCACTGGCCGAATCGCGCGCCGGATCCTAGTGTCGCCGCCATGCAACATTCAGGGTTCGTGCCGCTCCGCATCTTCTCCTCATACACGATGCTGGACGGCGCGATCGACCCCAAGGCGATCGCCAAGCGCGCGGCGGCGCTGGGTTTTCCGGCGGCGGCGCTCACCGATCGCAACGGCCTTTATGCCGCGATGTCCTATTCGGACGCGGCGTGCGATGCGGGGGTGCAGCCGATCATCGGGGTAATGCTGGGCATCGCCCGTCCCGACCTGCCCGAGGGCGTCGCACCGATCGTCGACTGGCTCGCGCTCTACGCGCAGGACACGACCGGCTACGACAACCTCTGCGCCTTGGTCAGCATGGCCCACCTCGACCGGCCGATCGAGCAGGCGCCGCACGTCGATTTCGCCGCGCTGGCAGGGCGGACGGACGGGCTGATCGCGCTGACCGCGGGCGGGGAGGGCGCGCTCGCCCGGCTCTACGCCGAGGATCAGCCGGCGCGCGCCGGGGCCTATGCCGATCGCCTGCAACGGCTGTTCCCCGACCGGCTCTATATCGAGATCGTCCGCCGCCTGAACGAGGTCGAGGGCGCCGCCGAGCCCCACCTGCTCGATCTCGCCTACGCCCGCGATCTGCCGCTGGTCGCTACCAACCCGTGCTGCTTTGCCGATCAGGATTTCCTCGATGCGCACGACGCGATGCTGTGCATCGCCAATTCCACCTATGTCGAAAGCGACGATCGCCCGAAAAGCTCGCCCGATGCCTGGATGAAGCCGGCCGGCGAGATGCGGGCGTTGTTCGCCGATCTGCCCGAGGCGATCGAGAACACCCTGGTCGTGGCGCAGCGCTGCGCCGTCGCCGCGCCGAAGCGCAAGCCGATCCTCCCCAGCCTCGCCGGCGACCGCGAGGGCGAGGCGGCGATGCTGCGGCAGGACGCGTCGGCCGGGCTGGAGCGGCGGCTGGAGCGAATCGAGGCGCTCGGTGCCGCCCCGGCCGACCCGGACTGGAAGGAAGTCTATCGCAAGCGGCTGGAGTTCGAGCTGGATATCATCATCCAGATGGGCTTCCCCGGCTATTTCCTGATCGTCGCCGACTTCATCAAATGGGCCAAGGAGCGCGACATTCCGGTCGGGCCGGGGCGCGGCTCTGGCGCCGGCTCGGCCGTGGCATGGTCGCTGACCATCACCGATCTCGATCCGATCCGCCTCGGCCTGCTGTTCGAGCGCTTCCTCAATCCCGAGCGCGTTTCGATGCCGGACTTCGACATCGACTTCTGCGAAACGCGGCGCGGCGAGGTGATCCGCTACGTGCAGGAGAAATACGGCCGCGACCAGGTGGCGCAGATCATCACCTTCGGAAAGCTCAAGGCGCGCGCGGTGCTCAAGGACACCGGCCGCGTGCTCCAGATGAGCTATGGACAGGTCGATCGCCTCGCCAAGCTGGTGCCCAACCATCCGACCGACCCATGGACGCTGGAGCGCGCGCTGAACGGCGTCAGCGAACTGGCGCGCGAATACGCCAATGAGAACGACGTCCGCCGCCTGCTCGATCTGGCGATGAAGCTGGAGGGGCTGCCGCGCCATTCCTCCACCCACGCGGCGGGCGTGGTGATCGGGGACCGGCCGCTGGCGCAGCTCGTGCCGCTCTATCGCGATCCGCGATCGGACATGCCGGTCACGCAGTTCGACATGAAATATGTCGAGGGCGCGGGGCTGGTGAAGTTCGACTTCCTCGGCCTCAAGACGCTCTCGGTGCTCAAGAAGGCGGTGGAGATGCTGGCCAAGCGCGGCATCTCGGTCGATCTCGACGCGCTCGGCTGGGACGACGAGGAGACCTACGAGCTGCTCCAGGCCGGCAACACCGTCGGCGTGTTCCAGGTGGAATCGGAGGGGATGCGGCGCACGCTCTCCGCCGTGAAGCCCACCGTGTTCGAGGATATCATCGCGCTCGGCGCGCTCTATCGCCCCGGCCCGATGGACAACATCCCGATGTTCGGCCGCCGCAAGAACGGGCAGGAGGAGATCGAATATCCGCATCCGCTGCTGGAGAGCATCCTTGCGGAAACCTACGGCATCTTCGTCTATCAGGAGCAGGTGATGCAGGCGGCGCAGGTGCTGGCCGGCTACACGCTCGGCGGCGCCGACCTGCTGCGCCGCGCGATGGGCAAGAAGATCAAGGCGGAGATGGATGCGCAGCGCGCGATCTTCGTCGAAGGCTGCGCGAAGACCAACAACATCACCGCCGCCAAGGCCAACGAGCTGTTCGACTTGATCGACAAGTTCGCCGGCTATGGCTTCAACAAGAGCCACGCTGCGGCCTATGCCCTGCTCACCTATCAGACGGCGTGGCTGAAGGCGCACTATCCGCACGAATTCTTCGCCGCCTCGATGTGCTACGACATCCACCTCACCGACAAGCTCGCGGTGTTCGTGGACGACATGCGCCGCATGGGGATCGCGCTGCTGCCGCCCGATATCAACCGCAGCGAGGCGGAGTTCGAGGTGGAGGTGGACGATCACGGCACGCCCGCCGTCCGCTATGCGCTCGCCGCGCTGAAGTCGGTCGGCGAGGGGGCGATGGAGAAACTGGTCGCCGAGCGCGAGGAACGCGGGCGCTTCACCAGCCTCGACGATCTCGCGCACCGCGTCGATCCGCGCCTACTCAACAAGCGCCAACTCGAGACGCTGGCGGCGGGCGGCGCGTTCGATGCGATGGAGCCGAACCGCGCGGGCGTGTTCGCGATGGCGGAGACGATCCTCGCCGTCGCCGCGCGCACCCACGAGCAACGCGCCAGCGGGCAGGGCGGCCTGTTCGGCGACGCCAGCCATGCCGGCGACACGATCAAGCTGCCGCGCTCGGTCCATTGGAGCATGGCGCAGAAGATGGAGCAGGAGAAGGAAGCGTTCGGCTTCTATTTCTCCGCCCATCCGGTCGATCGCCACGCCCATCTCGCGAAGATGCACGGCGCGCGGCAATATGCGGCGCTGACCGAGCTTGCGATCCCCGACGACGGCACCCGCGCCGGGGCGACGATGGCGGTGCTGGTCGAGGAAGCGCGCTGGCGCACCTCCGCGCGGGGCCGCCGCTATCTGATGGCCACGCTGTCCGACCAGAGCGGGCAGTTCTTCTCCACCTGCTTCGACGATCAGGTTTCGAACGACCTGGAGGAAGCCGCCAAGGCTGGCGTGTGCGGCCTTGCGACGGTGGAGCTGGACCGTCGCCCCGGCGAAGACCAGCCGCGCGTCACGATCAAGCGTTTCCAGCAATTCGATTCACTGGCCTCGACGGCACGTTTCGTCGCGGAGATCACGGTCGGCAATGTCGCGGCGATCGCGCCGCTGGCGACGCTGCTGGAGGGACAGCGCGGTGCGCGCGGCGAGGTGCGGCTGAAGGTGCGGCTCCCGCAGGGCGGCGAGGCGACCCTGCTGCTCGGCCGTGACTTCCTGCTCGACGCGGAACTGGTGGAGCGCGCCGGCCTGCTGCCCGGCGTGATCGGCGCGACGCTCGGCCGCGCGGAAACGCATCTCGCGGCGGCGAGTTGACCTAGCCGACGGAGGGCGTCGGAGCCGGAGCGGGAGCCGCCGGCAGCGCGGGAGAGTGGCGCACCGTCTGCACCTTGATCGCCGGCTCCAGCATCTGCCCCTTCATCAACCCTTCGCCGCGCGTCGGGGAGGTCGGCGCGTCCATGATGCGATGGACGATATCCATCCCGCTCACCACATGGCCGAACACGGCATAGCCCGGATCGGTCGCGGTCGCGTCCATCGTGGAAAGGTCGCCGACGATGATGAAGAAATCGCCCGAGGCGGTGCCCGGCCTGCCCATCGCCATGGAGATCGCGCCGTCCTTGTGGCTCAGCCCGGTCTTGCTCGTCGGCTCGTGCGGGATCGGCGGGAGGGTGCGCTTGGGATCGTTGCCGGTGCCGAACTGGATGAAGCCGTAACCGGGCTGGATCTTCACCGCGCGATAGAAATTCACCCCGTCGAGCCGCTTCTGGTCGACATATTTCAGGAAATTGGCGGCGGTGATCGGCGCATGTTCCTTGTCGATCGCGATCACGATCGGCCCCCAGTTCGTCGTGACGGTCACGTTCACGATGCCCGCGGGATTGGGGGCGGCCACCGGCGGCGCGGGGGCGGTCTGCGCGAGCGCGGCGGGTGAGGGGAGCGCGAGCAGCGCGGCGAGAGGCAGGAGGAGGCGCATGGCGCGCTTCTATCATTTCCCGTGCGGGCTTGTCAGCCGCATTGGCCTCTTGTCGCCGGCACGCGACAGGTCCAGCATGTCGCGGCAAGCTGATCGGTTGCGTCTCAACAAGGGAGAGGAATGATGGCTGCATCACGCAAGACGACCGCCGGAGATCGGGCCAAGGCGGCGGCCGACAAGGTACGCGAAGGAGCGGAAAAGGCACGCGAATCGTTCAAGGAACGTGTCGTCGATCCCGCCAAGCGCGCCGGCGAGGCGATGAAGGCATCCGGCGAGAAGGTCGTCGAGGGCAACAAGACGATCGGCCTGAAGATGATCGATCAGGCCGAGACCAACGCGCGCGAGGCGTTCGCCGCGATGCGCGCCGCCGCCGGGGCCAGGGACCTTTCCGAAGTGATGAAGATCCAGGGCGAATTCCTGCGCGAGCAGGGCAATCGCTCGATGACGCAGGCGCGCGAGATCGGCGAGTTGATCATGCAGTTCGGCCGCGATGCGGTCGGCCCGCTGAAGACGGGCGCGACGAAGAAGTGACACGTGGCGGCCGTTCAGGCGTGGCCGGCGCTGGGATAGAATAACGCGCGCAGGCCATTGCGTCGGAACGGCCGCCATTCCCCCTCGGGCAGGGCCAGCCGATCGGCGACGGCGTAGAGCACTGCGGGATTGACGCCCAGCCCGCAGTGGCTGCCATGCACCTGGATATTGTCGCTGATCGCGGCCTGCGGCTCGACGCAGTTCCGCCACGCGACGATGCCGTCCTCGCGGCTCCAGATCGCGGTGGAGGGCACCGGCGGCGGCGAAGTCCCCTCGGCGAGCTGGCCGCTGGTATGATCGTCGTCGATCAATTGCCCGGTCAGCAGTTCGTAGAGCCGCCACACGTTCGTCGCGCGCGGCGATCCGGCGAATGGCGAGCCGAGCGAGATCACCTGCCGCACCGCTTCCGGCATCCGCCGCGCCATGATGCGCGCCATCACGCCGCCGAGGCTCCAGCCGACGAGGCTCACCTTGCGCCCGGTCGCCGCATGGATCGTCTCGATGCGCGCCGCGAGCCGCTCGCCCTCCAGGCCGATCGCTTTGGGGCCAAGATTGCGTCCCAGTTCCCAGCGATGCGCGTCATAGCCCAACCCTTTCAGGTAGCGCCGGAGGATCGTCGTGGAGACATCGGAGGTGACGAAGCCGGGCAGCACCATCACCGGATGCCCGTCCCCGCGCGGCGCCGTGGCAAGCAGCGGTGCGGCGGCGGGCAGCGAGCCGAGCTCGGCCAGCGCGCGCGGCAATTCGGTCAGCGCGAGCAGTGCCGAGGGCGGACGTTCGATCTCTGCCGACAGGACGGTGGCCATCAACGATTCTCCTGAAAATGGAAATTACGTGGCATCGAAGCCGTAAGCGCGCTGCGTCGCCTCGTGCCGGCGCAGATCGAGGCTGAGGATGGCGAGGTCGTGCGGCTGTCCGGCGCGATCACGCACCTGATCCTTGAGCAGCGCCTCGCCGCGAAAGCCGAGGCTTTCGAACAGGGTGACCGAATTGCGCTGGTCCGGCGTCATCGCGGCGGTCAGCTTCTCCAGCCCGCGATCGATGGCGATGGCGAGGATCGCCTGCAGCATGTCGCGGCCCAGCCCGGCGCCGCGCCGCTCGGCCGAAACGAGCAGCCGCACCTCGCCCACATGCGACGACCAGCCGAGCGGGTCGCGGACCAGCGCGACCGATCCGAGCACCGTTTCCCCGTCCATCGCCAGCAGGCTGTCGATCCAGCCGTCGTCGATCGCCGCCAGCCACGCCTCCACGACGCGCGGATGTTTCAGGTCGCGGCCGAGGAACAGCAGGTCGTGCTCCGGCAGTCCCTGCGCGAAGGCCAGCATCGCGTCGCGGTCGGCGGGGCGGAAGCGGCGGATGCGGTGGCTCACAGCGAGCGCTCCGCCAGCCAGCCGGCCAGCGTCGGCCACATGCGCTTGATCGCGTTGCCGCCGGCGACGAGGCTGACGTGGCCGCCCTTCAGCATGATCTCCTGCTTGTCGTCCGATCCGATCATCTCGATCAGGGGGGCGGACGCCGCGCGTGGAACGATATGGTCATGCTCCGCCGCGAGATGCAGGAACGGGATCGTGATGCTGCCTGGATCGACCTTGCGTCCTCCCACTTCCATCGTGCCGTTCAGCAATCGATTCTCCCACATGAGCATCTTGGTCGTCTGCCGGAAATATTCGCCGGCCAGCGGCAGGGTATCGGTGTTCCAACGCTCGAACATGCGAAACGACTTCACATATTCCTCGTCCCACAAATTATCGTAAAGCCGGATGTTCCCGGCCGCGCGCGCCGCCGGGCGCAGCATGTCGAACGAGGAATAGAGCATGTCGCCGGGCACGTTGCCGAACGTCTCGACCAGCCGGTCCACGTCGAAATAGCGCTGGTCGGACCATGCTGCGAACATGCCCATCTGCGAGAAATCGATCGGCGTGGTGAAGGTGACGAGGTTGGCGATGCCGGTGTCCCGGTGCAACGCGGTGTGGAGGAGGGAGAGGACGCCGCCGAAGCAATAGCCGATAATGCTGACGTCCGGCTCGCCGGTTTCCTCCTTGATGCGCTCCACCGCGGCGCCGATGAAGGTCACGGCATAATCTTCGAGCGTCAGGGTGCGCTCGTGGCTGCGCGGCGCTTCCCATTCCAGCATGAACACGTCGAACCCGGCCTTCAGCAGGAATTCGACGAGGCTCTGCCCCGGCACCAGATCGAAGATGAAGCCGCGGTTGGTGGTGGCCATCACCAGCAGGATCGGGACGCGATATACCTCGTCGGTCATCGCGCGATAATGGTTGAGCCGCATCGGCCCGCGCGCGATCAGCACGTCCTTGGGCGTGGCGCCGACCACCGGGGCGGGGGAGGTGAAATAGCTCAGCCCGGATATGTTCCGCGCCATCATCCGTTCGAACTCCGCGCGTGCGGCACTGATCGGATCGGATGGCGCGGTTGCTTGCATCAGCTTTCCCTGGCTGGCGGTTTCCGGCTGCGCCGGGGGCGCGGCTTGGCGGGGTCCGGCCCGGCGCTGCCGAGCTTCGCCTCGATCCGCGCGAGCGCCGTTTCGATTCCGGCGATGCGCCGGGCGAGATCGTCGATGTCGGTGCGGCTCGGCAGGTTGGCGGCCGCGAGCACGCGCTCCATCACCTGATGCGTGTTCGCCTGCATGTTCGCGGTGGCGGCGCTGAGGGCGCTCATGCCGCGCACGAACTCCTCGCTCTTCATCGTGTCGGCGCCGAAATTGTTCGCCGCTTTTTCCCAATGCCCAAGCATCTCGCGGAAGAATGCTGCGGGATCTTGCGGGTTCATCGACATTGCAGGGGCGAGACTTCCACGCCCGGCAATATTGGTCAAGTCATTGCTGCGGGATTTGCTGCGCGGGAAGCTGCGGCCCGTCCGCTCTCGCCTCGATCAGAGAATCGCCGCCCAGCGTGCGATAGAGCGTGACGAGGTTGGTGGCGCGGGTCAGCTTGGTCTGCACGAGCCCGCGCTGCGCGGTATAGAGCGAGCGCTGCGCGACGAGCGTCGCGAGGAAAGTGTCGATCTCGCCGCGATAGCGCGCATCGGCCAGTTGGTAATTGTCGAGCGCCGCATCGGTGTTGCGCTGGTTCGCGGCCAGTTCGTCGGCGATCGTGCCGCGCCGCGCGAGCGCATCGGCGACCTCGCGGAAAGCGGTCTGGATCGCCTTCTCATAGCCGGCGAGCGCGGCGTCGCGCTGCGCCTCGGATTGCTCGACGCCCGCCCGCGCCGCGCCTCCGTTGAAGATCGAATAGGCCGCGCCGGCACTGCCCGAATAATTGAACGACCCGCCCTCGAACAGCGAGGAGAGCGCGCCGCTGGCGAAGCCGAGCACCCCGGTGAGCGTGATCTTCGGGAAAAGCGCCGCGCGCGCCGCGCCGATCTGCGCATTGGCGGCGCGCAGGCCGTATTCCGCGCTCACCACGTCCGGGCGGCGCAGCAGGATGGCGGAATCCAGCCCCGCCGGCAGGTCCGCGATATGCGCCGCCGCCTCGTCGATCGAGGCGGGGAGCAGGGCGGGGTCGATCGGCGCGCCGACCAGCAGTTGAAGCGCGTTGATGTCCTGCGCCAGCGCGGTCTTCTGCGCGGCGAGATCGGCCTCCGCGCCGGCCAGCACCTGCTCGGCCTGGCGCAGATCGGTGCGCGGCGCGACGCCGCCCTTCAGCCGCGCGTCGGTCAGCGAGACGCTGCGGCGCGCGTTGGCCGCCGTTTCCTCGGCGATGGCGAGCAGGCTGCGGTCCGCGCCGTAGCTCAGCCACGCGCCGGCCACGTCGCCCACCAGCGTCAGCCGCGCGGCGCGGGCGGTGGCCTCCTGCGCGAAATAACGATCGAGCGCAGCGCTGGTCAGCGATCGCACCCGGCCGAACAGGTCGATCTCGAATCCGGTGATGCCGACCCCGGCAGAAAGCGAATCGGTCGTCGCGGCGGCGCCCGGCGCGGGGCTGTTGGTGTGGCTGTAGCTGTACGAGCCGCTGGCGCCGATCGCGGGAAACAATTCGCCGCGCTGGATGCGATATTGCGCGCGCGCCGCCGCGATATTGGCGGTGGCGATGCGCAGGTCGCGGTTGTTGGCCAGCGCCTGATCGATGATCCGCTGCAACCGCGCATCGCGGAAGATGTCGCGATAGGTGACGCTGGGCAGCGCCGCCTCGCTCTGCCGGAGATAGGCGTCGCCGACCGGCCATGACGCGGGCACCGGCATGGCCGGGCGCACGTATTTCGGCGCCATGCTGCACGCGGTGAGCGAAGCGCCGGCGGCCAGCAGGAGGGCGCGGCGTATCATGATTCCTCCAGATGCGGCGTGCCCCGCGGCGGCTCGGCGTCATGCGGGTGGAAGCCCGGCTCCTCGCCCCGGATGCGCGCCAGCGTATCGCGGAAACCGCGCCGGACCAGCACGAAGAACATCGGGATATAGAAGATCGCGAGGATCGTCGCGGTCAGCATCCCGCCGATCACCGCCGTGCCGATCGCGATGCGGCTGTTCGCGCCCGCGCCGGTGGAGATCGCCAGCGGCAGCACGCCGAAGATGAAGGCGAAGCTGGTCATCAGGATCGGGCGCAGGCGGATGCGCGCGGCGGCCAGCGCGGCCTCGATCACGCGCTTGCCCTTGCGCTCCTCCTGCTCGGCGAACTCGATCATCAGGATCGCGTTCTTCGCGGCGAGGCCCATCGTCGTCAGCAGCCCGATCTGGAGATAGACGTCGTTGGTCAGCCCGCGCAGCGTGACGAACAGCACCGCGCCGACCAGCCCCAGCGGGATCACCAGCAGCACGGCGAGCGGGATCGACCAACTTTCGTACAGCGCCGCGAGGCACAGGAACACGACGACCAGCGACAGGCCGTAGAGGATCGGCGCCTGACCGGAGGAGAGCCGCTCCTGATAGGAGATGCCGGCCCAGGCGATGCTGGTGCCGGGTATCTCGGCGGCGAGCGCCGCGATGCGGTTCATCGCGTCGCCGGAGCTGACGCCCGCAGCGCCCGAGCCCTGGAATTCGAACGAAGACACGCCGTTGAAGCGCGAGAGCGTGGTCGGCGCCTGCGACCAGTCGGTCGTCGCGAAGGCGGTGAAGGGCGCCATCTGCCCGTTCGATCCGCGCACGAACCACTGGCCGATATCGCCGGGTTTGGAGCGGAACGGCGCGTCGCCCTGCACATAGACGCGCTTGACGCGGCCGCGATCGACGAAATCGTTGACATATTGGCCGCCCCAAGCGGCGGAGAGCGTGGTGTTGACGTCGCTCTGCTTCAGCCCGAGCGCGGCGATCTTCTGCGGGTCGGCGTTGACCTGCAACGTGCCGATATCGGGCAATTCGGTCAGTCGCACGCCCGACAGCTTCGGATCGGCGCTCGCCATCGTGAACAATTTGTCGCGCGCCGCCTCGAACTGCTGGAGCGAAAGGCCGCCGGTGTTCTGCAACTCCATCGTGAAACCGTCGGCCTGACCCAGCCCGCGGATCGCCGGCGGGACGAGCGCATATACCTGCGCGTCGCGGAACTCCCGGAACGCGGCGGAAGCGCGCGCGATGATCGCGTCCGCGCTGTTTTCCTTGCCCGGCCGACTGTCCCAGTCGGTGAAGGTCATGAAGCCCTGGCCGGTGTTCTGCCCGCTGATGCCGCCGCCGCCGCCGCCGGCGACGGTGAACAGCGTCTTCATGTTGGCCTGTTCATGTTCGGCGAAATAGCGTTCGACCGCGTGCTGCACCTCGCTGGTGCGCGCCATCGTCGCGCCGGCCGGCAGGCGGAACTGGACGGAGGCGCCGCCCTGATCCTCGGTCGGCAGGAAGCCGGTGGGCATCCGCAGGAACAGCACCGCGAGCAACGCGACGACGACGGCGTAGATCGCGAGGAACAGCCACTTGCGCTCCACCACGCGCGCCACCGCGCCGGTGTAGCTCTTCACGCCGCGCTCGAAATTGTGGTTGAACCAGTGCTTCGCGCGGTCCGCGCCGTCGATCAGCCACGGCGCGCTGCGCCCGAGCCACGTCTCGCGCGGGTCGCGCTCCATGCTCTTCTGCTTGAGCAGGTTGGAGGTGATGGCGGGCGACAGGATGATCGCCACCGCGACCGACAGGATCATCGCGGAGATGATGGTGAGCGAGAACTGGCGGTAGATCACGCCGGTCGACCCGCCGAAGAAGGCCATCGGCAGGAACACGGCGGAGAGCACCAGCGCGATCGCCACCAGCGCGACGGTGATCTCGTTCATCGATTCGATCGTCGCTTCCCGCGGCGTCATGCCGGGATTCTCGTCCATCAGCCGCTCGACGTTCTCGACCACCACGATCGCGTCGTCGACGAGCAGGCCGATCGCCAGCACCAGCCCGAACAGCGTGAGCGTGTTGATGCTGAACCCGACGAGGTAGAAGATCGCGAACGTCCCCAGCAGCACCACCGGCACCGCGATGGCGGGCACAAGCGTCGCGCGCCAGCTTTGCAGGAACACGAACATCACGATCACCACCAGGATGATCGCCTCGATCAGCGTCTTGGTGACTTCCCTGATCGACAGCTTGATGAAGTCGGTGGAATCGTTGGCGTAGGCGACGCGCAGGTTGGGCGGAAAGGTCTTGGCGACGCGCGCGATCTCCGCCTTCACCAGCTCCGCCGTCTTGAGCGCGTCGGCGCCGGGGGCGAGCAGCACGGCGATGCCGGCGCCGGGATGGCCGTTGACGCGGCTGCGCGACGCATAATTCTCCGCGCCCAGCTCGATCCGCGCCACGTCGGACAGCCGCACCGTCGCGCCCGACGGCAGCGTCTTGAGGATGATCTCGCGGAACTGCTCGGGCGTCTGGAGGCGCGATTGCGCGGTGACGGTGGCGTTGAGCATCTGCGTGCCGGGCATCGGCTGCGCGCCGATCTCGCCGGCGGCGACCTCGGCATTCTGGTTCTGGATCGCGGTGATGACGTCGCCCGGCATCAGCGCATAGCTGTTGAGCTTGCCCGGATCGAGCCAGATCCGCATCGCATATTGCGATCCGTACACGTTGGTGTCGCCCACGCCGGGCACGCGCCCCAGCGGCTCCTGCAGATTGGAGACGAGATAGTCCGACACGTCCTGATTGGTCATCGTGTCGGTGATGTCATAGACGCCGGCGAGCAGCAGATTGTCCGGGTTGGACTTGCGGACGGTGATGCCTTGTTGCTGCACCTGCTGCGGCAGGCGGCTCACCGCCTGCTGCACCTGGTTCTGCACCTGCACCTGCGCGATATCGGGGTTGGTGCCCTTGGCGAAGGTGGCGGTGATCGAGACGGAGCCGCGCGACGAGGAGGACGAGCTGAAATAGAGCAGTCCGTCGATCCCGGTGAGCTGCTGCTCGATCACCTGGGTGATGGAATTCTGGATCGTCTGCGCATTGGCGCCGGGATAGCTCGCGCGGACATAGACCTGCGGCGGCGCCACGTCGGGATATTGCGCGATGGGCAGGCCGAAGATCGCGCCGGTGCCGGCCATCATCACGATGATGGCGAGCACCCAGGCGAAGATCGGCCGGTCGATGAAGATGCGCGACATGGATCAGCCGGCCTTCTTGCCCTGGCCTTGCTGCGGCGGCGCGATGCGCTGCGGCGTGTCGGCGGGCACGGGATCGATCGCGGCGTCGGCCTGCAGCTTCGAGGTTCCCTGCGTGATGATGCGATCGCCGACGGAAAGCCCGCCGGTGACCACCCAGTTGGAGCCTTCGACCCGCGTCGTGGTGACCGTCCTGGGCAGCGCCTTGTTGCCCGGCCCGACCACCCAGACGGTGGCGTTGCCCTTCGGATCGCGCGACACCGCCGCCTGCGGCACGAGGATCGCGCGCGGATCGATCGACTGGTTGAACACCGCCCGGACGAACATGCCCGGCAGCAGCAGCCCGTTCGGATTGGCGAAGCGCGCGCGCAGCGTGATCGTGCCGGTGGCCGGATCGACCACCGCTTCCGCGAACTCGACGCTGCCGGTGAGGCCGTATTCCTCGCCGTCCTCCAGCTTCAGCCGCACCACGGCCCGCGTCGGCACCGCGCCCCCGGTCGCCAGGCCGCGCCGCAGCGCCAGCAGCGCCGCCGACGATTGCTGGATGTCGACATAGATCGGATCGAGCTGCTGGATCGACGTCAGCGGATCGGCCTGGCTGGTGGTGACGAGCGCGCCCACCGTGAACAGCGATCGCCCGATCCGCCCCGTGATCGGCGCCGGCACGGTGGTGAAGCGCAGGTTGATCCGCGCCGTGTCGAGCTGCGCCTTGTTCTGGAGCACCGACGCCTGCGCCTGCCGCTCGGCGGCGAGCGCGTCGGTATAGTCCTGCTTGCTCACCGCCTCGATCTGGGCGAGCGGGCGATAGCGGTCCGACTTGGTCTTGGCGGCGGCGGCGGTCGCTTCCGCGCTGGCGAGATTGGCCGATGCCTGATTGGCCGCCGCGCGATAGAGGCTGGGATCGATCTGATAGAGCGGCTGGCCCTGCTTCACGATCGAGCCTTCGGTGAAGAAGCGCTTCTGGATCACGCCGCTGACCTGTGGGCGCACCTCCGAGCTTTGATAGGCGACCGTGCGGCCGGGAAGCTCGACCGGGATCGGCACGCTGGTCGCGCGGGCGACCACATAACCGACGCGCACCGGTCCGCCGTTGCCGCGATCCCTGCCGCCGGACCCGTGCTGCCCGGCGCTGCCGCACCCCGCCAGCAGCAGCGCGACCGAAATAATCCCCGCCGTCCCGCCGATCGTCCTCGTGCGCAAAACCTTGATCCTGCCGAAGTTTGAGGTCAGCCCCGGCCGGAGAATCCACCCCGCCCGCGTTCCGATCCGATCGATAGCGGCATCGGACATAAACTTGAAGTCACCGTGAAATTAAAAAACATTTGGTAGCGAGCGAACTAGCCCCGGACGAAATTGCCCGGCCGCCGCTCCGCCACCGCGCGGATTCCCTCGCGGAAATCGGCCGTCGCCATCAGCCGGTCCTGCTCGATCCGCTCATGCTGCGTCTGCCGCTCGACCGCCGCTGCGAGATCGCCGCGCAGCGTGGCGCGCGTCGCCTCCACGCCCAGCGGGGCGGCAGCCGCGATCTCGCCGGCGAGGGCGCTCGCCGCCTCGCGCAGCCGCTCCGCTGGCGCAAGCTCGTCGACCAGGCCCCAGGCGAGCGCGTCCTGCGCCTTCACGCGCCGGCCGGTGAGCAGCATCAGCGACGCCTTCTGCCCTCCGATCACGCGCGGCAGGGTGTGCGAGATGCCGAAGCCCGCGTGGAAGCCGAGGCTGACGAAATTGGCCGAAAAGCGCGCTTCCGGCGCGGCGACGCGGAAATCCGCCACCAGCGCGAGGCCCAGCCCCGCGCCGACCGCCGCGCCCTGCACCGCCGCGACGATCGGCTTGCGCGTGGCGAACAGCCGCACCGCGTTGCGATAGAGGATCGGGGTCTCCGCCTCGCCGCTGTCGGTCACCAGCGGCTTGTCGCCCGACAGGTCGGCGCCGCCGCAGAAGACGCGCCCGGCGGTCGCCAGCACGATCGCGCGGCAGCGGTCGTCGCGGTCGAGTTCCTCCAGCGCATCGGCCAGCGCGCCGATCAGCGCGGCGTTGACATGGTTGTGCGGCGGCCGGTCGATCGTCACCGTCGCGACATGGCCGGTGAGCGAAACCTCGATATGTTGCTTCATGCGATCCTTCCGCCCCGCCGGGAAAGCGTGCTTCATCGCCGCCTTGAGGGGCGATTGGCAAGCCCCTGCCGCGCTGAATGCACGACCGGCATGAAACCGATTGGAAAATCACACGTTGCCCTTGTCCGGGGAAAAGATCGAATTCTATCGTGCGCCCGGAATCGATAAGGGGATCGTGCGTGGGATTTGCGGTTGTTCGTCTCTGCCGGGTGGCGACCGCATTGCTCGTTGCGACATCGTCGCTGGCCCATGCGCAAGCCGGCCAGCAGCCTCCCGCCGATCCGCAGGCCAGTGCGCCGATCGTCCCCGACGCCGAGTTCGACAAGGCGCTGCCCCCGCTCTCGGGCGATCTCAACGCGCCGCTGGAGCCGATGCCCGCGCCGGAGCCGGAGGACACGCAGATCGAGCAGCCGCTGCCCCCGATCTCCTCCTTCGAGACGACGCCGCTGGAAACCGCCGCCGACGTGAAGGACAAGGCGGCGACGGAAATCCGCTACGAGACGGTCGCGCGCGGGCTGGATAAGATCGACCTCGCCGACCAGTTCTATTCGCTGTCCGCGCTGAAGAAGGGCGGCGGCAAGGCGGCGAACGCGACGCAGATCTCCGCCCGGGCGCATGAAGACGAGGCGCTGGCGGTGCGGCTGATGAAGTCGCTCGGCTATTATGACGGCGTCGCCCATTCGGTGATCGAGCCGATCCCCGGCGAGACCGGCAAGGTCCGCGCGATCGTCAGCGCCTCGCCGGGCAAGCTCTATCGCCTCGGCACGATCAACGTCGTCGCGCCGCCGACGGTGCCGCCGGGGCTGATCCGCGCGCAATTGCCGCTCAAGACCGGCGATCCGATCGACGCGGCGCGGATCGAGGGCGCGGAGGCCAATGTCAGCCTCGTCCTGCCGCAGCGCGGCTACCCCTTCGCCAAGGTCGGCGATCGCGACATCCTGCTCGACGACCAGACGCTGACCGGCGACTATACCCTGCCGGTCGAGACCGGTCCGCGCGGCTCGTTCGGCAAGCTGCGCACCGCCGGCGATCCGGTGTTCGGGCTGAAGCACCTCAACGTCTTCCCGCGCTTCAAGCCGGGCGATCTCTACGATTCGCGGCTGACCGACGATCTGCGCAAGGCGCTGGCGGCGACGGGGATGTTCAACTCGATCTCGGTCGAGCCGGTCGCGACCGGGGAGACGGGGCCGGACGGCACCGAGCTTGTCGACCTCCTCGTCAACCAGACGAAGGGCAAGACGCGCAGCATCGCCGCCACCGCCGGCTACGGCACCGGGGAGGGCATCAAGCTCGAAGGCACCTGGACCAGCCGCAACATGTTCCCGCCGGAAGGCGCGCTGATCCTCGCGGCAATCGCCGGCACGCAGCAGCAGGGCGCCTCCGCCACTTTCCGCCGCGCCAATGCCGGCAAGCGCGACCGCACCTTCTCGATCATCGCCGGTCTCAATCACCAGAATTACGACGCGTTCGATGCCTATACCGGCACGCTGGCGGTGCGGTGGAGCTATGATTCCACGCCGCTGTGGCAGAAGAAGATCACCTATGCCTATGGCGCGGAGCTGACCGGCACCAACGAGAGCGTCTATGATTTCGCGCGCGGCGATCGCGTGCGGCGCACCTATGGCATCGCGGCGCTGCCGGTGCAGGTGCTGTGGGATACGTCGGACGATCTGCTCAACCCGACGCGCGGCTATCGCGTGAAGCTGAACCTCAGCCCGGAGACATCGGTGCAGGGATCGGTCGCGCCCTATGTTCGCGGGATGATCGAGGGCACCTTCTATTATCCGGTGTCGGACAGCCTCGTGATCGCCGGGCGTGCGCGGGCCGGGTCGATCATGGGCATCGCGCGCGACGATCTCGCGCCGTCGCGGCGCTATTACGGCGGCGGCGGCGGATCGGTGCGCGGCTTCGGCTACCAGCGGCTCGGGCCGTTCGATCCGCAGGGCAATCCGGTCGGCGGGCGCAGCCTCAACGAATTCGCGCTGGAGGCGCGCTACCGCTTCGGCAATTTCGGGATCGTGCCGTTCTTCGACGCCGGCAACGCTTATGAAAGCGTGCTGCCCAAGGGCAACGATTTGCGCTTCGGCGCGGGCATCGGCGGGCGTTTCTACACCAATTTCGGGCCGATGCGCGTCGACGTCGCGACCCCGCTCAATCCGCGCAAGGGGGATGGCAAGATCGCGCTCTACATCTCGATCGGGCAGGCGTTCTGATGGCGGAGGAGGAGAGGGTGGCCCCGCCCGCGCCGCGTCCCATGTGGCAGCGCGTGCTGAAGTGGATCGGCGGCGCGATCGTCGCGCTGCTCGTGCTGGCGCTGGTGATCGTGCTGGGCATCGACACCGATCCCGGCCGCCGCTTCGTCGCGGACCAGATCGGCGGATACAAGACGGCGGCGGGCCTCAACATCCGCGTCGGGCGGATCGACGGCTCGCTCTACGGCCGGATGACGCTGTCGGACGTGCGGGTGAGCGATCCCAAAGGCGTGTTCCTCACTTCGCCACGCCTCGACGTGGACTGGCGGCCGTTCGCCTTCATCAACAACCATGTCGACGTGCGCAGCCTGGAAAGCGCGCTGGTCACGCTCCGCCGCAACCCGGAGTTCATCCCGCAGCCGAGCGAGCCGAACGCGCCTTTCCTGCCCGATATCGACATCGATATCGGGCGCCTGCGCGTCGATCGCTTCGTGATGGAGCCGCCGGTCGCCGGCGCGCGCCATATCGGGCGGATCGCGGGCGCGGCGCACATCGCCGACCGGCGCGCGCAACTGAGCGTGGATGCGGTCGCGCTGCGCGGGCCGGGGATCAGCGGCGGCGATGCATTGCGGCTGCGGCTCGATGCGGTGCCGGACGACGACAAGCTCGATCTCGACGCGAAGCTGTTCGCGCCGGCCGGCGGCGTCGTCTCCTTGCTCGCCGGCACGAAAGCGCCGCTCACCGCGACGGTCGGCGGCAAGGGAAGCTGGAAGTCGTGGAGCGGCAAGGCGCTGGCGACGCTCGGCGGCGGGCAGCTCGCCGATCTCGCCGTCACCGCGCGCGACGGCCATATCGAGGTGCGCGGCTACACCAGGCCCGGCCTCTATCTCGAAGGCCCCGTGGAGCGGCTGACCGCGCCGCAGTTAAGCGTCGCGATCGACACCACGCTGGCGCAGCGCAAGGCCGACACGCGGATCAAGCTGAAGTCAGACGCGCTCGCGGTGGACGCGGGCGGGCTGGTCGATCTCGCCAACAACACGTTCGGCAATTTCGCGGTCGATGCGCAACTGCTCGCCCCCGGCGCGATCGCCCCCAATGTGCGCGGTCGCGACGTGTTGGCGCGGATGGTGCTCAACGGCGCGTTCGCGCGGCCGGAGGTGGATTACAAGGTCCGCGCCACCGCGCTCGGCTTCGCCGGCACGACGGTGGAGAATCTCTATGCCGAAGGTCGCGCGCGGGTGGACCCGGACCGCATCCTCGTGCCGGTCCATGCCCGCGCACGGCGGGTGAGCGGCCTCAATCCGGCGATCGGCGGCCTAACCAGCAACGCCCGGATCGACGGCGATTTCGCGATCACCATGCCCTCGGTGATGTCGGACAATTTGCGCGTCCGCTCCGACAGCATCGACGCCACCGCGATCATCGCCGCGAACGTCAAAACGGGGCGCTACACCGGCGCGCTGAAGGGCCGGATCAACAACTACCGCATCGAGAGCATCGGCATCGTCAACCTGACGACCGACGCGAAGCTCGTGCCGGCGGCGCGCGGCGGGTTCGGCATCACCGGCAAGGTGGTCGCCCAGACGCGCGAGATCTTCAATTCCGGCGCGCGCAGCTTCCTCGGCGGCAATGCGGTGATGCGCGCGGACGTCGGCTACGCGCCGGACGGCGTCGTCACCTTCGGCAATCTCCGCCTCAACGCGCCGCAATTCCGCGTGACGCGCGGGCAGGGGCGGTATGAGCTTGCCAGCGGCAGGCTGGCGGTGTCGGCCGATGCTTATTCGACGCAATATGGCCCGCTTTTCGCGCGGGTGAGCGGCAGCGCGACCGATCCGGTGGTGCTGCTGCGCGCGCCGCGACCGGGTGTCGGGGTCGGGCTGGCCGATCTCAACGCGCGGATCGTCGGGCGCGGCGGCGCCTATGCCGTCACCGCGACCGGCGGCACGACCTATGGCCCCTTCAACGCCGACGTGCTGGTCCATGTCGGCAAGCAGCTCGCGATCGACGTCCGCAAGGTGATCTTCGCCGGCGTCAATTTCGGCGGACGGCTGGTGCAGACCGCCGCCGGGCCGTTCGCGGGGCAGCTCCAGTTCGCCGGCTCCGGGCTTTCGGGCAACGCGCGGCTGGGGGCGGAGGGCCGCTATCAGCGCGCCGACGTCAACGCCCGGGCCGACGCCGCCAAGATCCCCGGCTCGGTCGATTTCACGATCGGCCGCGCGCTCGTCACCGCCAGCATCGTGCTGCGCGATCAGCCGCAGGTGGTGGCCGACGCGCAGGTGGCGGACATGCGCTACGGCCCCACCGTGATCGACAGCGCGCGGGCGAAGGTGAACTATGCCGGCGGCCATGGCACGGCGCAGGCGGTGCTGACCGGATCGAACGGCGTGCCGTTCCGCGTCGCCGCCAACGCCCGCCTCGCGCCGGGCGACTGGCTCGTCGCGCTGACCGGGCAGGCCAACGGCATCGGCTTCAAGACCGGCAATCCGGCGCATATCGCGGTCGTCAAGGGGGGCTACCGGCTCGATCCGACGCTGATCGTGTTCGACAAGGGCCGCGCGCGCATCGCGGGCAACTATGGCGACAGGCTCGTCGCACAGGCGCGGCTCGACAGCCTGGACCTCTCGATCCTCAATGCCTTCGTCCCCGATGTCGGGCTGGGCGGGCAGGCGACCGGCAGCCTCGAATTCAGCCAGGCCGGCGCGCATTTCCCGGAAGCCGACGCGCGATTGACGATCAAGAACTTCACCCGCTCCAGTCTCGCCGCCGTGTCCGAGCCGGTCGACGTGGAGTTCGCGGGGCGGCTCGCCGGCGACGGCGGCGAGGCGCGCGCGCTGGTGAAGCGCGGGACGATGACGGTCGGGCGGATGGTCGCCACCTTGCGCCCGGTGCCGGGCGGCGACGGATCGTGGATGACGCGGCTGATGCAGGCCCCGCTCGGCGGCGGCATCCGTTATAATGGGCCGTCGGGGGTATTGTTCAGCTTCGCGGGGCTGGCCAATCAGCAGCTTTCCGGCCCGATCGCGGTCGCGGCCGATTTCGGCGGGCGGCTCGCCGCGCCGCAGCTCAACGGCCTCGCCCGCGCCGACAATCTGACTTATGACAACGAGACCTATGGCACGCGGCTGACGCAGATGCAGCTTCGCGCGCATTTCACCGCCGATCGGCTCCAGCTCGATTCGCTTCAGGCCAAGGCGGGCAGTGGCACGGTGCAGGCGAGCGGCTTCGTCAGTCTCTCGGCCGAGCAGAACTATCCGATGAACCTTACGGCGACGCTCAGCAACGCCAATCTTGCGAAATCGGATACGCTCGCGGCCACCGCGAGCGGCACCGTCAACGTCACCAACGGGCCGGGCGGGGGGCTGATCAAGGCCGATCTCGTCATCCCCAACGCCCGCTACGAGGTGGTCCGCGAGGGCGCTGCCGAGGTGCCGGAACTGACCGGCGTGCGCCGCAAGCGCGATATCCGCGTCGCCAGGCCGACCGACCGGCCGGCGGTCGCGCCGGCGGGGCTGTTCAAGCTCGACATGCGCATCCGCGCCGACAATCAGTTGTTCGTCTCCGGCATGGGGCTGGAGAGCGAGTGGCAGATGGACATGCGCGTCGGCGGCACCTCCGCCGCGCCGGTGCTGAGCGGCGGGCTTGATCTTGTGCGCGGCACCTATTCCTTCGCCGGCACGCGGTTCGACGTGACGCGCGGGCGCATCCGCTTCCAGGGCGGCGCGCTGACCGATCCGGACCTCGATATCCAGGCGACGACCACCAAGAACAGCACCACGTTCAACATCGCGATCGCCGGCACCGGGCAGAAGCCGCAGATCACCTTCACCTCCTCGCCGCCGCTGCCGCAGGACGAGGTGCTGAGCCGGCTGCTGTTCGGCACCAACCCGGAAAATCTGTCGGCGACGGAGGCGATCCAGCTTGCCGCCGCGCTCAATTCGCTGCGCGGCTCCGGCGGCGGGCTGAACCCGCTGGGCAAGCTGCGCTCGGCCACCGGGTTCGATCGGCTGCGCGTGCTCGGCGCCGATCAGGCGACCGGGCGCGGCACCGCGCTGGCCGCCGGGAAATATCTCACCAACAATATCTATATCGAGATCGTCACCGACGCGCGGGGCTTCACCGCCACCCAGCTCACGATCGCGCTCACCAAGTCGCTGAGCATCCTGACGCAGGCCGGCTCGTTCGGCGGCTCGAACGCGACCCTGCGCTATTCGAAGGATTATTGACAAGACTGTTAGCAGGGCTTCCCCAATCGCGTGGAATCGAATATCCGGTATCGCGAGAGAGGAAGCGCATGACCGAGCATTTCGACGTGATCGTGGTGGGTGCCGGCCTGTCCGGCATCGGTGCGGGCTATCATCTTCAGACGCGCTGCCCGGATCGCAGTTACGCCATCCTCGAAGGGCGCGATGCGATCGGCGGGACGTGGGACCTGTTCCGCTATCCGGGCATCCGCTCGGATTCGGACATGCACACGCTCGGCTACAACTTCCGGCCGTGGACGCGGGAGAAGGCCATCGCCGACGGTCCTTCGATCCGCGAGTATGTTACGGATACCGCGCGGACCTACGGCATCGACCGGCATATCCGCTTCGGCCACCGCGTCGTCGCGGCGGACTGGTCGACGCCGGATGCGTGCTGGACGGTGGAGTGCCGGCTGGGCGACGGCTCGACGCGGCGCTTCACCTGCAACTTCCTCTATATGTGCTCGGGCTATTACAATTACGCCACCGGCCATGCGCCTGAATTTCCGGGCGCGGGCGATTTCCGGGGGCGGATCGTGCATCCGCAATTCTGGCCGGAGGATCTGGATTACGCCGGCAAGAAGGTGGTGGTGATCGGCAGCGGCGCGACCGCCGTGACCCTGGTGCCCGAACTGGCGAAATCGGCGGCGCATGTCACCATGCTCCAGCGTTCCCCAACTTATGTCGTCTCGCGCCCGGCGGAGGATCGCCTCGCCAATGCGTTGCGTCGGGTGTTGCCGGCGAAGGCCGCTTATGGCTTCACGCGCTGGAAGAACGTGCTGCTCCAGATGTATTTCTATCGCGCGGCGCGCAAGCATCCGGCACAGGCGAAGGAGCGGCTGGTCGCGATGGTGCGCGAGCGGCTCGGCGACGATTACGACGTCGCGACGCATTTCACCCCGCGCTACAATCCGTGGGACCAGCGGCTCTGTCTGGTTCCCGATGCGGATTTGTTCGACGCGATCAAGGCCGGCGGCGCCTCGGTCGAGACCGGCACCATCGACACCTTCACCGAAAACGGCATCCGCCTGGCGTCCGGCAAGACGCTCGACGCCGATATCATCGTCACCGCGACAGGCCTGGAGCTGCAATTGCTGAGCGGCGTTCCGTTCACCTCCGACAACAAACGGATCGACCTCCCGAAGACGCTGAATTACAAGGGAATGATGTTCTCGGACGTGCCGAACCTCGCCTCCTGTTTCGGCTACACCAACGCCTCCTGGACCCTGAAGGCCGACCTCACGTCAATGTATGTCTGCCGTCTGCTCGAGGCGATGCGCAAGCGCGGGATGCGGCAGTGCACGCCACGGATCGGAAACGAGCCGGTCGAGGAAGAGCCGTTCCTCACCTTCAGCTCGGGATATGTGCAGCGCGCGCTGGAGCATATGCCCAAGCAGGGGAGCCGCAAGCCTTGGAAGCTCAATCAGAATTATGCGCTGGATTTAATGGCGCTGCGCTTCGGTTCGGTGGACGACAGCATGGAATTCTCGAACCCGGTTGACGCGCGTGCGAAGGTTGCAGCCTGAAATAGCCGCTCCGACTGGCGTAGCGCATCGGCGGGACTGGTTAAGCACATAGGTGTCAGAAGTTGCGTCGGCGGTTGAAGGTCGCCCGGTACGAAGCCGCGACTTGCTGGCAATGCTGCGTAAGGCTAGCCGCTCGATGGCCTAACGGGCGGTCTCGGCGCGACCGGATCAGTCAGCGGCGGTTACGGTTAACGCCGGAACTCCGCGAATCGCTACAGCGCCTGTTTTATGAAACGAAATTTAGCGCCTCAAATGCGTGTCGTACTGTCGCGCCCGACTGTCTTCAAAGCCATGTCTTCGGCCCGAACCCTTGCTGTCGCCAAGCGAAAGCCGAGCTATCTCAAGAGGTTCGAGCCGAAGTTGCCCCTTACCAGGGCTTGATGTCGGTTCCGTAGATCAACGCAAGAATAAACGCGAGCATGGCTTTCTCCCTTATGAGCAACCACAAAGGGTTGCCGTAGATACTTAATGGATCGTCAACCATTCGACAATGGGGTTAAAGCCGCCCCCGCCGCGCGCTTCGTTGATTAACAATATCTTCAGCCATTCCCGATACCGCGGAGGCTGATGGTACAGCGCCGTTCAGACATGCTCCGCGAGGAGGCTCCGTCGACCCAGATCGAGCAGGACCGGACGGCCCCGCCCGTGGCGAACAGCTGGCGTCTGGCGGTCCTTGCCGAAGTGACCAATTTCGTGCCGCTTCGGCGGCTGCTTGGTGGTGAAGGGATCGCGGGTGTCGTCCGGGAAACGGCGCGGCGGCTCGGAGCCGTGGTGCCCGGTGGCAAAGTCACCGTGATCGGGCGCGACCTGATCGAGATCGAGGCCGCCGTGGGCACGCGCGCCGAATATGAAGCCCTGCTGTCGCGCCTTCGCGCGGCCAGCGCGGTCGGGATCGAGACCGGCGACGGCTTCTGCACCGTGTCATTGCTGCTCGGCGGCGCAATCGTGCGCGGTACGGAATATGATGCGGTAACGCTGATCGAGCGGGCGGAAGCAGCGCTCGAACGCGCGCGGGACAGCGGATATGACGGTCCGGTGCCGGAACGCGGCCCCATCGACATGGGGCTGGCGAGCGAACTGGAACGCGCGATCGCGTGCGACGAGTTGCTGATGCTCTATCAGCCGAAATTCCATGTGCGGCGGCAGAAGGTCACCTGCGCGGAAGCGCTGATCCGGTGGCGACATCCGACGCGCGGGATGATCCCGCCGGTGGAGTTCATTCCGGTCGCCGAAGAAGCGCATCTGATCGATCGGGTGACCCTGTGGTCGATCCGGCGCGTGATCGAGGACCAGCGCCGGATGCGGGCCGCCGGTCACGACCTCCGCCTGTTCGTCAATATCTCCGGTCAACTGCTTTCCGACCCGGCCTTCGTCAGCGAAGCGTGCGCGCTGGTCGCATCGAGCGGGGCGACGCTGGGCTTCGAGATCACCGAAACGTCGGTGATCCGGGATCCGGTCAGCGCGATCGCCAATCTCCAGGTGTTCGCCGACATCGGCATCAGGATCGCGATCGACGATTATGGCGCCGGTCTGTCGAGCCTCGCCTATCTGAAGCAATTGCCGGCCAGCGAGTTGAAGATCGACAAGCTGTTCGTCACGCAGCTGACCAGTTCGAACCGCGATCCACTGATCGTGCGCTCGACGATCGATCTGGCGCACGCGCTGGAGATGGAAGTCGTCGCGGAGGGCGTGGAAAGCCACGCCGCGCTGGCGCTGCTCACCGTGATGGGGTGCGATCTGGTGCAGGGCTTCCTGATCAGCCGCCCGGTCTCGACGGAGGCGCTGATCGCCTTCCTCGCCGACGAATCGTGGCAACCGGCGGCGGGGCAGGAAAGCCGGGGATCGTTCAATCGTCTGGCCGCGGCATGGAAGCGCGGCTGATCGCACAGCGATTGATACGGAGCGCGACCGGAGCCTTCGCGCTCTTTTCGGCTGCCATGCTAAGCGCGACCTCTCCTTCGTCGTCAGCCGACACTGACCATTTCGAACAGATGGCAGCGGACATAAAATCGCAGATGCTGGCCGATCCAAAGCGGGCTATCGATATGGGGCAGGCCGCATTGACTTATGCCCGGCAGCACCATTCGGCGCGCGAGGCGGCGACTTCCCTGTGGCTGCTCGGGGAAGCCTATAGCCGCGTTAACGAGCCTGCCCGCGCCAAGGTGTTGCTGGGAGAGGCATTGAAGATGGTGCAGGCGGTCGCGCCGCATTCCGTGCTCCACGCGGATATTCTTTTATCTGAAGGTGGCGTGTTGACCGCGACCGGCGATGTCGGCGCCGCCCTGGTGGACCTTCAAAAAGCGCATGATCTGTTCGCGTCGGTGGGAGAAACCCGCAGCCAGGCAAAGGCGCTCATTCTGATTGCGTTGCTCTATTACGGGGGGAACGACAATTACTCCGCTATAAAGTATTTCGATCAGGCTAGTGAAATATATTCCAAGGACCCCGGCCTGACGCTGGCGATTCACAACGGCAAGGGCAATGCGCTGAAGGAGTTGGGGCGCTTCGCGGCTGCCGAGCAGCAATATGCACAGGCGCTGCAACTCGCGCGCAGCATGTCGAGCGACATGCTGGAGGCACAGGTGCTCAGCAATATCGCGCGCGTCCGGTTGATGCAGGGCGATCTGGCGCGAGCCGATCAGGCGATCGCCGAAGGTCGCGAACTGACGCGACGTGAGAGCGCGGCGCCATATCGGCCGCTGTTTCAGGTGCTCGCGGCGCAATCGGACTTTCGTCATCACCGACTGGTTGATGCGCGGGCGCTGATCGATGCGCGTTTTCGCGGGGTCGATCTGGAGCAGACCGAATTGAGCGACCGCGACGGGCATGAGATCGCTTATCGTGTCTATAGTGCGCTGGGCGACGATCAACTGGCGCTGGAGCATCTCGCCGCGCTGAAGCGGCTCGACGACAAGGCGACCGATCTCGCGCGGTCGAACAGCGCGGCGCTGGCGGCGGCGCGGTTCGATTTCGCCAATCAGGAATTGCGGATCGCCACGCTGAAAGCGAACGACCTGCAAAAGACGGTGGCGTTCGAGCGCGACAAGGCGCGCACGCAGCGCTTCGTGTTCATCGGCGCGGCGCTGGCGACCGCGCTCATCATCTCGCTGCTGGCGTTCGGCATCGTCACCTTGCGGCGTAGCCGCAACCGATTGGCCGTCACCAACACGGCGCTGAACAAGGCGCTGGCGGCGAAGACCGAGTTCCTCGCCACCACCAGCCACGAGATTCGTACGCCGCTGAACGGCATTCTCGGCATGACGCAGGTGATGCTCGCCGACGACCGGCTCGACTCGGCGACCCGCGGCCGGCTCTCGGTGGTCCACGGTGCCGGCGTGAACATGCGCGCGCTGGTCGACGATATTCTCGACGTCGCGAAGATGGAAACCGGCCGCATGACGATCGAGGAGGCGCCGTTCGACCTGCGCGGCGTGATTCGCGATGCAGCCGGCATGTGGGCCGAGCAGGCGCGCAACAAGGGTCTGACCTTCGACCTGTCGCTTGATGACGGGCCGGGCTGGATCGTCGGCGACAGCACTCGTCTGCGGCAGATCGTCTTCAACCTGCTGTCGAATGCGGTGAAGTTCACCGAGACAGGCGGGATCAGGCTGACGACGCGCGCGGCCGGTGACCGCTGGGTGCTGTCGGTGGAAGATAGCGGGATCGGGATCGCCCCGGCGAAGCATGAGGAAATATTCGAAGCGTTCCGTCAGGCCGATGCCGGCACGACGCGGCAATATGGCGGCACGGGGCTGGGGCTGGCGATCTGCCGCAACCTGTCGCGCGCGATGGGCGGCGACGTGTCGGTCGAAAGCGAGATCGACCGGGGCGCGCGCTTCATGCTCGACCTGCCGCTTCAGCCGGCGGAAGCGCCTGCCGCTCCGGCAGTTTCCGATGGGCAAGGCATATTGGTCGTCGATCGCAGCCCGATTACGCGCGCGATGTTCAAGACCTTGTTCGAGCCGCGTGCGGGCACCGTCACCTTCGCCGGATCGGTGGACGAGGCGCTGACGCTTCTCGCCGACGGCGCTCCGCGCACCGTGTTGATCGACGATGCGACGCTGCAAACCGCACCCGACCGGCATGAGGCGATCGCGAAGCTGCGCGCCGCCGCGCCGGACGCGAGGCTGGCGGTCCTCGGCCCCGCCGCGCTCGGGGAGGAGCGTGCCACGTTGGAACAGGCGGGCGTCGATCGCGTTGTCGTAAAGCCGATCGCAAAAGATGCTTTGTTAACCGAACTATTCGATGAACCGAGCGCGAGGTTGCTTGTGTCTGCGGCGGCATGACGCGATAAAGGTACGGAGATGAAACGACCGTCGCGCGATCCGGGCTCACGGCCATGAACGTACTGTTTATTGAGGACGACCGGATGAACCGGCGGGTGGTCGGCGACATGCTTGAGGTCGCCGGCGCCGCCATGACGGGCGCGGAGAATGCGGAGGAGGGGCTCGCCATCCTCGACCGCGAGGACTTCGATATCCTGCTGGTCGATCTGCGGATGCCGGGGATGGACGGTATCTCCGCGATCCGGGCGATCCGCGCGCGCGACGACGCCAAGGCCAACGTGCCGGTGATCGTCGTCACCGCCGATACCGCGCCGGACCTGCGCGAACGCTGCCTCGCCGCCGGGGCGGACGATGTGATTTTCAAGCCGGTCGCGATGGACATATTGTTCGAGGCGATGGGCCGCGTGCTGGCTTCCGGCGACGACGGGATGATCGGCTGAGCGAAAGGTCGAACGGCGCCTCGAATCGAGTGATTTTGGGGCTTCCTTTCATTGCGTCGCCAAACGCGGATTCCCATATCGGCGCGGCGGACTTGCGCAGGAGAACGCCGATGAGAACCGCCGTCACGATTATTCCCCTGATCCTTCTCGCCGCCTGTTCCGGTAATCCGGCCAGCCCCGCGGCGAACAATATGCAGGCCGCGGCTCCCGGTAATGTGCAGGATTATGCGGCTGCCGTCGCCGTGCTCCCGGTCGGTCAGCAGCGCGGCGTGTTTCTGCGCGCGATCCGCGACGCGGGTTTGCCGTGTCAGGACATCATCGATTCCACCCGCTTCCCCGATGAGCATGGCGTGAGCAGCTGGCGGGCGGAATGCGACGACGGCAGCCAGCATCTGATCGAGATCCGCAAGGACGGCACCGCGACCGTGGCGAGCCGGCCGCAGCGCTGAGCGCGCCTTGCCAGTTCGCCCCGCAAGCGATAGATCGCCGCGACCCGCCCGATCCGGGCGGGAATGCTGGCGTGCGACCCGGCAATCGCATCAATTGAACGACCGGCACTCGCACGACCATGACCGCGCCCGATACCCTTGCGCCGCTCACCGGCTCCGCTCCCGCGACAACGGGTGAGGAGTTTCGCGCGCTGGTGAGGCTCGCCGGCCCGCTGGTCGGCGCCAACCTGCTGCAAATGGCGGTCGCGGCGGTCGACGTGATCTTCGTCGCGCGGCTGGGCACGGTGGAGCTGGCGGCGGCGACGCTCGGCGTCTTCCTGTTCAACGTGCTGATGTATGCGACGATCGGCCTGACGACGGCGGCCGCGCCGCTGATCGCCGCCGAACTCGGCCGGCGCAAACATGCCGTGCGCGAGGTGCGGCGCAGCTTCCGCATGGCGCTGTGGGTAGGGGCAGCCGCCGCTGTCGTCGTGATGGCGATCCTGTGGAACGGCGAGGCGCTGCTGCGGCTCGCCGATCAGGACCCGGATGTGGCGCGGCGCTCCGGCCATTTCCTGCGCATCCTGCTGATCGGGATCGTTCCCGCCATCGCCGCGGCGGTGATGCGGACGGCGGCGGCGGCGCTGGGGCGGCCGGGCTGGGCCTTCGGCGTGACCGGGATGGCGCTGGCGTTCAGCATTGTCGCCAACTGGTGCCTGGTGTTCGGCAACGCGGGCTTTCCCCGGCTGGGGCTGGAAGGGTCCGCGCTGGCGAGCGTCCTCAGCCTGTCGGCGATGGCGATCGCTTACTGGCTGATCCTGCATTTCGATCCGCGGCTGCGGCGCTATCGCCTGTTCGGGCGCTGGTGGCGCAGCGAATGGTCGCGCTTCCGCGAGATCACCCGGCTCGGCCTGCCGATCGCGCTGACGTGGATGGCGGAGGGCGCGCTGTTCGGTGGCGCCTCGCTCCTGATGGGGATTCTCGGCGTGAAGGAGGTGGCGGCCCATGCCGTCGCGCTCAACATCGCCTCGCTCACCTTCCAGGTGCCGCTCGGCGTGGCGCAGGCCGCGACGATCCGTGTCGGCATGGCCTTCGGCGCGCGCGATCACGGCTGGATCACGCGGGCGGGCAGGGTGGCGCTGGCGGTCGGCGCGGGCAGCATGGCGATCAGCGCGATCGCGATGTGGGTCGCGCCCCGGCTGTTCGTCAGCGCCTATCTCGACGTGGGCGACCCGGCGAACGCGACGGTCGTGCGGCTCGCGATCAGCTATCTCGCCGTGGCGGCGGTGTTCCAGCTCGTCGACGGCGTGCAGGTGGTGGCGGCAGCGAACCTGCGCGGGTTGCAGGATACGCGCGTGCCGATGCTGGTGGCGCTGTTCGGCTATTGGGTGGTCGGCTTCGGCACCGCGATCGCGCTGGGCTTCCGCACGGCGCTCGCGGGGGTCGGCATCTGGATGGGGCTGGCGGCCGGGTTGCTGGTGGTCTCGATCCTGCTGACATGGCGCTGGAGCGCGCGCGAGCGGATCGGGCTGGCGCGCGCGCGGTAAACCGTCACAAAATTTTTGTAGCGCAGCCATTGAATGCGTGCGCGACGACACGCATATGCGCGGCGCTGGCACTCGTCTTCCGTGAGTGCCAACGAATTGTCACATTGCCTTTAGAGAGGGTACAGCAATGAACTTTCGTCCGTTGCACGACCGCGTTCTCGTTCGCCGCGTCGAGGCGGAGGAGAAGACGGCCGGCGGGATCATCATCCCCGACACCGCCAAGGAAAAGCCGCAGGAGGGCGAGGTCGTCGCCGCCGGCGCCGGTGTCAAGGCCGAGGACGGCAAGCTCACGCCGCTCGACGTGAAGGCCGGCGATCGCATCCTGTTCGGCAAGTGGTCCGGCACCGAGGTGAAGGTGAACGGCGAAGACCTGCTGATCATGAAGGAAAGCGACATCCTCGGCGTGATCGAGGGCTGAGCCTTTCCCCAATACTGAATTTCCTCAAAATCGAAAGGTAGCCACATGGCAGCCAAGGACGTGAAATTCTCGCGCGACGCGCGCGAGCGGATTATGAAGGGTGTGGACATCCTCGCCGACGCGGTGAAGGTCACGCTGGGGCCGAAGGGCCGCAACGTCGTGATCGACAAGTCGTTCGGCGCGCCGCGCATCACCAAGGACGGCGTCTCCGTCGCCAAGGAGATCGAGCTCAAGGACAAGTTCGAGAACATGGGCGCGCAGATGGTCCGCGAGGTCGCCTCGAAGACCAACGACGTCGCCGGCGACGGCACCACCACCGCCACCGTGCTCGCCCAGGCGATCGTGCGTGAGGGCATGAAGTCGGTCGCGGCCGGCATGAACCCGATGGACCTGAAGCGCGGCATCGACATCGCCGTCCACAAGGTCGTGGACGACATCAAGGCGCGCTCGAAGGCCGTCGCCGGCTCGAACGAGATCGCGCAGGTCGGCATCATCTCGGCCAACGGCGACAAGGAAGTCGGCGAGAAGATCGCGGAAGCGATGGAGAAGGTCGGCAAGGAAGGCGTCATCACCGTCGAGGAGGCCAAGGGCCTCGAATTCGAGCTGGATGTCGTCGAGGGCATGCAGTTCGATCGCGGTTACCTGTCGCCCTACTTCATCACCAACCCGGAGAAGATGCAGGTCGAGCTCGCCGACCCGTATATCCTGATCCATGAGAAGAAGCTGTCGAACCTCCAGTCGATGCTGCCCGTCCTCGAGGCGGTGGTGCAGACCGGGCGTCCGCTGCTCATCATCGCGGAGGATATCGAGGGCGAGGCGCTGGCCACGCTCGTCGTGAACAAGCTGCGCGGTGGCCTGAAGGTCGCGGCCGTCAAGGCGCCGGGCTTCGGCGATCGCCGCAAGGCGATGCTGGAGGATATCGCGATCCTCACCAAGGGCGAGGTCATCAGCGAGGATCTCGGCATCAAGCTGGAGAACGTCACGCTCTCCATGCTCGGCACCGCCAAGCGCGTCACCATCGACAAGGACAACACCACCATCGTCGATGGCGCCGGTGAAGAGTCCGCGATCAAGGGCCGCGTCGAGGCGATCCGCCAGCAGATCGAGGTGACCACCAGCGATTACGACCGCGAGAAGCTCCAGGAGCGTCTGGCGAAGCTGGCAGGCGGCGTGGCCGTCATCAAGGTCGGCGGCGCCACCGAGATCGAGGTGAAGGAGCGCAAGGATCGCGTCGACGACGCGCTGCACGCGACCCGCGCGGCTGTCGAGGAAGGCATCGTTCCGGGCGGCGGCACTGCGTTGCTCTATGCCACTAAGGCGCTCGAGGGCGTGAAGGGCGAGAACGACGACCAGACCCGTGGCGTCGATATCGTCCGCAAGGCGCTGACCTCGCTGGTTCGCCAGATCGCGGCCAATGCCGGTCAGGACGGCGCGGTGGTTTCGGGCAAGCTGCTCGACCAGTCAGACACGTCGTTCGGCTTCAACGCTGCGACCGACACCTATGAGAATCTGGTGCAGGCCGGCGTGATCGACCCGACCAAGGTCGTCCGCACCGCGCTCCAGAACGCCGCGTCGGTGGCGGGGCTTCTCATCACCACCGAAGCGACCATTGCCGAAGTGCCGGAAGACAAGCCGGCGATGCCGGCGATGCCGGGCGGCGGCATGGGCGGGATGGACTTCTGATTTTCGACCGGGGCAGCAGAAGCTGCGCCGGACAGAAAATCAGAACGGCCAGCCGGTCGGCAAGGCCGATCCGGTCTGACGTCAGGGCGGCGGCTTGGCCGTCGCCCGGTCCCGAACCGAAAAGATCAGGTCGGGGGCACCACGCCTCCGGCCTTTTCTTTATCCGGGCGTCCCCCTATCTGCCACCCCCATGGCTGCCCCGATCCTAGCATATGAAGACCTCGGCCTTGTACAGGGCGCAGGCTGGCTGTTCCGCCACCTCGACCTCTACATCCAGCCGCGCGACCGCCTCGCGCTGATCGGCCGGAACGGCGCGGGCAAGACGACGCTCCTCAAGCTGATTGCCGGCAAGATCGACGCCGACGAGGGCCGCCGCACGATCGTCCCCGGCACGAAGGTGATCCTGCTGGAGCAGGAGCCGGACCTCACCGGCTTTACGACGCTGGCGGACTATGTGCTCTCCGCGCCGGATGCACCGCAGCATTTTGAGGCGGAGGCGATCGCCGATCAACTCGGCATCGACCTGACGCGTGACGCCACCACCGCCAGCGGAGGCGAGCGCCGCCGTGCTGCGATCGTCCGCGCGCTGGCGCAGGAGCCGGACGTGCTGCTGCTCGACGAGCCGACCAACCACCTCGACATCGCGGCGATCGAATGGCTGGAGGACTGGCTCCAGCGCTTCAACGGCGCGTTCGTCGTCATCAGCCATGACCGTACTTTCCTCACGCGGCTGACGAAGCAGACGCTGTGGCTCGATCGCGGCAGCCTGCGCCGCGCGGAGATCGGCTTCGGCGGGTTCGAGGCGTGGACCGACCAAGTCGCCGCCGAGGAGCAGCGCGCGGCCGAGAAGCTCGACGCGAAGCTCAAGATCGAGGAGCATTGGCTCCAGCGCGGCGTGACCGGGCGGCGGCGGCGCAATCAGGGGCGGCTCGCCAAGCTCAAGGAGATGCGCGCCGAGCGCGCCGCGATGATCGGGCAGCAGGGCACCGCCGCGCTGGCAATGGCGAACGACGACGCGCGATCGAAAGTGGTGATCGATGCCGAGCATGTCACCAAATCCTTCGGCGACCGGCCGATCATCCGCGACTTCACCTTCCGCGTGACGCGCGGCGACCGGATCGGTCTTGTCGGGCGCAACGGCGCGGGGAAATCGACCCTGCTCAAATTGCTCACCGGAGAGCTTGCCCCCGATAGCGGCAGCGTGAAGCTGGCGAAGACGCTTGACGCCATCGTGATCGATCAGCAGCGCAGCCTGATGGCGCCGGACAAAAGCGTCCGCGACGTGCTGGCCGACGGCGGTGACTGGATCGAGGTGCTGGGCGTGAAGAAGCACGTCCACGGCTATCTCAAGGAGTTCCTGTTCGATCCCTCGATCGCCGATGCGAAGGTGGGGTCGCTTTCAGGCGGCGAGCGCTCGCGCGTGCTGCTGGCGCGGGAGTTCGCGCGGCCGTCCAACCTGCTGGTGCTGGACGAGCCGACCAACGATCTCGATCTGGAGACGCTCGACCTGTTGCAGGAGGTGATCGCGGATTATGATGGCACCGTGCTGATCGTCAGCCACGATCGCGACTTCCTCGATCGCACGGTGACCGTGACGCTGGGGCTGGACGGTTCCGGCCAAGTCGATGCGGTGGTCGGCGGCTATGAGGATTGGGAGCGCAAGCGGCGGCGCCGGCCGGAGCCAAAGAAGGCCGCGGCCAAGCCGGAGGGCACGCCGCTTTCGCCGCCGAAGCCCGCGCGGGCCAAGCTCAGCTACAAGAACCAGCGTGATTACGACCAGCTACCGGCGCGGATCGAGGCGCTGGATGCGCAGATCGCGCGCGATGAGGAGGCGCTGGCCGATCCGGGCCTCTATGCCCGCGACGCGGCCGCGTTCGACCGGCTGACCAAGGCGATCGGCGCGGCGCGCGAGGAGAAGGAAGCGGCGGAACTGCGCTGGCTGGAGCTGGCCGAGCAGGTCGAGGCGCTGGGCTAGAGCGATTTCGAGGCAGGTGGAAACGCAGTTCAGCGCAGCTAATCACCTGCCCGCTCGGAAATCGCGGCAAACAAGGAAAATAGAGCGGTGATCCGATGCAATCGGATCGACAACCGCTCTAGGCGTTGTCTGCATTCATCGTAACCAGATGATGGCGCAGGCGAGGTGAACGAAGCCCATGAAGGCAGAAATGGTTTTCTCGCAGCGCAGGGCGATGCGTCGGAAGCGTTTGAGTTTGTTGAA
>Ga0209963_1000694_pt1 | contig 34118 bp, 21 predicted proteins | sample ThiBio_1000_biof_2_FD_183957 | JGI IMG/M metagenome (GOLD analysis project Ga0209963, IMG submission 183957) | Wastewater bioreactor microbial communities from Cape Town, South Africa - Thiocy_cont_1000_biof (SPAdes) | ecosystem: Engineered > Bioreactor > Thiocyanate-remediating >...
AACCGAGGTATGGCAGCAGAGTGCCGGCAAGAATCAACCCATAATTCATCGTTCGGCGCAGCCAATTCCTGAGCTCTCGCACGGCCGTCTGGACGGCCGTTTCGAACTTAATTGATCAGACCATCCCTAAACCCGATCAAACTCCATGTCCAGAGTGGCACGTTTCGTGCCATGATTGCGCCAAAGGCGGCGGATGATCCGTCATCGTCAGGTGTCGATGTCATGGCTGATCGTTGGCTGTCTGTCGAAGAGATTGCCGAGTACCTAGGGGTTAGCAAGGACACCGTCTATACGTGGATCACCAAAAGGAGAATGCCGGCTCATCGAATTGGAAGGCTTTGGAAATTCAAGGCCGATGAGATCGACTCTTGGGTGAAATCCGGTGGTGCGGCTGAATCTGTTGCGGGTACCCGAGGAGAGAACGGGAATGGTTCTCTTGAGAAGCTGGATTACCCGTCCAAGGTTGAGGACAGAAAGGGGGTGTCGTGACAAAAATTGCATGCGTTGATTTGTTTTGCGGCGCTGGTGGTCTGACACACGGCTTCATCATGGAAGGCCTGAATGTTGTCGCAGGCATCGACCTTGATCCTGCCTGTCGCTTTCCATACGAAGAGAACAATGGTCAGGCTCGCTTCGTAGAGCGTGACATCAGCAAAGTCACGATCGGTGAGCTCAGAGAGCTGTTCGGCGATGCTGAACTGACGATCTTGGCTGGTTGTGCACCTTGCCAACCCTTTTCGACCTATGCCCAGCGCTACGAGCTGGATGGCAAGGACGGCAAGTGGGGATTGCTTTACCAGTTCGCACGCCTTGCCAAAGGCTCGATGCCGGACGTCATCACGATGGAGAACGTGCCCACTGTCGCCAAGCACGAGGTGTTCCACGATTTCGTGGATACGTTGAAGCGACTTGGCTACGAGGTCTGGTATGACGTCGTCGACAGCTCACGTTACGGCGTCCCACAGATGCGGCGACGGATGGTGCTGCTGGCATCCAGGCACGGAAGTATCCAAATGATCCCGCCGACTCACGTGAAGCCTAGGACGGTTCGGCAGGCTATTGGCCGCCTTCGCCCTCTCAGGGCCGGGGAGTCTGCACCCCGGGACAAATTGCACGCCACCGCGACGCTGTCTGATACGAACCTTAAGCGGATCAAGGTCTCCAAGCCTGGTGGTACATGGCGTGACTGGCCCAAGTACTTGGTTGCCGATTGTCACCGCGCCGAAAGCGGGCGCACTTATCCAGGCGTCTACGGGCGCATGGAATGGAACAAGCCTGCGCCGACGATGACCACCCAATGTTACGGATTCGGCAACGGTCGTTTCGGTCACCCTGAGCAGGATCGAGCCATTTCCCTACGGGAAGCCGCGATTTTGCAGAGCTTTCCACGGGGCTACGCATTCATCCCCAAAAATGGTGAAGTGAGCTTCACTGCTCTCGGGCGACTGATCGGCAACGCGGTTCCCGTCAATCTCGGTCGCGCCATCGCTAGCAGCATCAAGCAGCACCTCGCATCCATCGCAGCTCAGTGATGGGCTGACTGGGACTACACGATGCTTCGAGCCGTGCCCTCGTCATCTGCCGTCAGTCGTCGGATGGCGAAAGTGCGGCAGAAAGGGACAGGGGCGGAAATAGCGCTGCGGCAGGAGATGCATCGCATCGGTCTGCGCTATAGGATCGACTACGAAGTACTGAAAAAGCCCCGCCGCGTGGCGGACGTGGCATTCCCTGGTCGAAAGATCGCCGTCTTCGTCGATGGTTGCTTTTGGCATGGTTGTCCCAAACACGCTACGTGGCCCAAGCGGAATGCGGAATTCTGGCGGCAGAAGATCGAAGCGAATCGACAACGGGATGCGGACACAAACGATCGTTTGCGATCTCTCGGCTGGACGGTGCTACGGTTTTGGTCGCATGAATCCCCGGTCGAGGCTTCCAAGACTGTCGCAAGTGCAGTAGTCGAGGTCGACTCGAAACGACACGCCTCATCTTCAGTTGGCGCGGACGAGAGAAACTGAAAAGGAAAGTACGCACCACATGGGCGACAAGGACAGGGGGAAAATTCAGGCATATCGTGGCCGCCCAGAGCCGGGGCAGCTCGTCGAGGTGCGCCGTCGTCAATGGGTGGTAGCCGACGTCAATGCCGCCGGACTGGAAACCGGTATTCCTCAGCATTGCGTGACGCTCTCGTCGATCGACGAGGACGGTCTCGGCGAGGAATTGGAAGTCGTCTGGGAGATCGAGCCGGGCGCTCAGGTCATCGAGCGCGCGGGCCTGCCTTCAGTCACGGGGCAGGACGACTCGGGAATGCTCGACGCCTTCCTCGATGCCGTGCGCTGGGGCGCGGCCACCAACGCAGATCGTGGATTCCTCCAGGCTCCGTTCCGCAGCGGCGTCAGCATAGAGGACTTCCAACTCGATCCGCTGGTGCGCGCCATCGACATGGCGCGCGTCAACCTGCTCATCGCCGACGACGTCGGTCTTGGCAAGACCATCGAGGCCGGACTGGTCATTCAAGAGTTGCTGCTGAGGCATCGCGCGCGCACCGTGTTGATCGTCTGTCCCGCGTCGCTTCAGGAGAAGTGGCGTATCGAGATGCTAGAGAAGTTCGGCCTCGACTTCCGCGTGGTGGGCACCGACTACATAAAGCAGTTGCGGCGTGAACGCGGCATCCATGCCAATCCGTGGACGTCGTATCCGCGCCTCATCACTTCGATGGATTGGGCCAAGGGTGGCGAGGGCTTGCGCGCCATGCGCGACGTGATCCCTCCGCACGTTGGTCACCCACGCAAGTTCGATCTGCTGGTCGTGGACGAAGCACACAACGTCGCACCCGCCGCAGGCGCGCACTACGCACTGGAGAGCCTGCGCACGCGCTTCATCCGCGCCATTGGCCCGCACTTCCAACATCGCCTGTTTCTGACCGCGACGCCGCACAACGGCTATACCGAGTCGTTCACCTCGCTACTGGAGTTGCTCGACGACCAGCGCTTCGCGCGCAACATCCTCCCCGACGAGAAGCGCCTCAGTCAGGTGATGATCCGTCGCCTGAAGAGCGACCTGGTCGATGCGAGCGGCAATCCCCTGTACGCCCGGCGCACTTTGCAGGCGCTCGAAGTCCCATACACGGTGGATGAACGCGAGATTCATCGCAAACTGGACGACTACTGCGCCAGCCGCGAAAAGGATGCTGACAAAGCAGGCAATGGTTTCGGCACGGCCTTCGTGAACCGTCTTCTCAAGAAACGCCTTCTTTCATCGCCAGCAGCGTTCGCGTCCACGCTCGAAAAGCACGTCGCATCGCTGTCCGAAGCGCGGCCCGTGAAGCCGGACGCGATGGCCGATCGCATCCTGCACAAGGCCATCCTGAGAGCCGACGAGGACTATGCCGATGACCAGGAAGTCGAGAACGCCCAAGCCGAAGCCATCGAGGAAGCCACCCGTCGCTCGATGCCGCTAACTCCAGAGCAACGGGCGATGCTCGACGACTTGCGGGCATGGGCGCAACGAGCCAGGAATCAGATCGACTCCAAGGCCAAAGCCATCCTCGACTGGCTCACGGCGAACCTCAAGACGAACGGTGACTGGAACGACCGCCGGGTGATCCTGTTCACCGAATACCGCACCACGCACCAGTGGATGCAGCAAATCCTCGCCAGCCATGGCTTCGGCGGTGAGCGCCTCGGCCTACTTCACGGAGGCCTATCCCAAGAGGAGCGCGAACCCATCAAAGCTGCGTTCCAAGCCTCTCCGCAGGATTCGCCCGTGCGTATCCTGCTCGCTACCGACGCGGCGTCCGAAGGTATCGACTTGCAGAACCACTGCAACATGCTCATCCACTTGGAGATTCCCTACAACCCCAACGTGATGGAGCAGCGCAACGGACGTATCGACCGCCACGGGCAGCGCGAGAAAGAAGTGCTGATCTGGCATCCGGTCGATGGCAGCGGCGCGAACGGTGATCCAGTTGGCGGCCACGGCGAAGACATCCTGCGTGCCTTGAGGAAACTGGACTCGATGCGCGCCGACATGGGCAGCGTGAATCCGGTGATCGCACCCCAGATGTCCGGCCTCATCGAAGGCTCCCTGAAGGACTTGGACACCCGCCTGGCTGAGGCACGGATCGCCCGCGCCAAGAACTTCGTTCGCGCCGAACGTGAATTGAAAGAACGCGTCACCAAGCTGCACGAGCGCCTGCTCGCCACCAAGCAGGATTTCCACCTCACACCAGACCACGTCCTGATGGCCGTGAAAACTGGCCTCGCGCTGGCGGGCCGTCCGGGGCTGGAACCCGTCGAACTAACGGGTGCGCCCTCGGGTACCGTCTTCCGAATGCCTGCGCTGTCGGGCTCTTGGGCGCGTTGCCAGGAGGGACTACATCACCCACACACCAAGAAGGTACGACCCGTCACCTTCGACCACGCCGTCGCCAGTGGACGCGATGATGTCGTGCTCGTCCACCTGAACCATCGCTTGGTGCAGATGTGCCTGCGATTGCTGCGTGCCGAAATCTGGGCGCAGGATGACGTGAAGAAATTGCACCGCGTCACCGTCCGCACCGTGTCGGATGCGCTCATCGACGGCCCCGCGGTGATTATAGTCTCGCGACTGGTCGTCACCGGCGGAAACCATCATCGGCTGCACGAAGAGCTGACGGTATCGGGCGGCTATCTGCGCGACCAATCCTTCCGCCGCGAAGAAGGAGTCACCCGCGTTCAGCAGTGGCTGGACGAATCGAAACCGATCACGGCGGCCACGCCCCTGTTCGACGTGCTTCGCGTCCGCTTCGACCGTCAACAGGAAGCCATCCTGAAAGCAGTGGATGCTCGTTCCAAGGAGCGTCTCCGCTCCCTGACCAACACGCTCCAGACCCGCAAGCAACAAGAAACCGATGACATCGGCACCGTGCTCGACGAACTGGAGAAGGCGATCCAGTCCGAGTTGAAGAAAGACCAACAGCCTGAACAGTTCTCGCTCTTCACCGAGGACGAGCGCACACAACTCCGGCGCGACATCGCTGCGCTGGAAGCACGCCTCGCGCGCATCCCCGACGAGCGCCTGTTGGAGACGCAAGCTATCGAAGCCCGCTACGCCAGGTTCGACGACCGTACCTTCCCCGCCGCGGTGATTTTCCTCGTACCCGAATCCGCATCGAGGGTGACGAAATGATGACCTGGCAGGAATATCAGGAGGCTGTAGCCGAGTTCTACGAACAAGTCGACGACTTCGGAAACGTCAGAAGAAACGTCATGATTCCGGACAAAATAACCGGCCAGCTGCGTCAAATCGACGTGCTCATCGAGATTGAGGCCAAGGGGCATTCACTCAAGATGGTCGTCGATGCGAAATTCCACGCGACCCCAATTGATGTCAGAGAGGTCGAGTCGGTTCTTGCGCTCGCAGAAGCAGTTGGTGCGAACAAGACCATCGTCGTCGCAGCGAATGGCTGGACGGAGCCTGCCAGGAAGAAGGCAGACCATGTCGGATGTGACCTCGAACTGCTGTCAGTGGAGGAAGCCCTTGATCTGATCGTTCCGGACAAGTGGAAGATGTGTCCTTCTTGTGATGCCGACTGCATAGTGCTTAATCAAGAAGGTGCTGTCACGTTCGAGGATGGAACTTGGTTTTGGTGGCTGGCAGGTCAGTGCCGAGGATGCAAATGTGCACGCATCCATTGCCAAGACTGTGGTTTGAAAACGTATATCGACATCCATACCTTCGTGGTCTGCGGATGTGGTCACCGATGGTCAAGCACCGATGACGGCGTCACCATCTCTTTTTTCGAGGAAGAGCCTGAATGGTGATGCAGACCCAACACCACGATTGGCTCTCGCTCATCGAGATTTCCGGCCCGTTCCTCGCCACCCCTGTCCTGAAGGAAGCCTTCCCGCAAGGACTAGAAGAACTCGATGCGGCCAAGCGCAAGCGGCTGCGGCAAGCCTACGACGAATGGCGCGAGGCGTTGGAAACCGACGATCCCCGCTTCGCCGAACTGCACGCGGCATGGATAGACGAAGTCCTGTCGCACGGACTGGAGCTCGACGAGGACGGCCGTGGCGTCACGCTCAAACGTAAGGACTGGTGCGCCGAACGTTTCACCGTCGCTCTGCCCGAACACGGCGTCAGCCTCTCGCCAGACTTCGCCATCGTCGGCAATGGTGACGCGCCTCTCATGCTCGTTCACGCCTACGCGCAGGATGTCGATCTCGATGCCACCCAGAAGCTGGACGGCTGGGCCAGCACGCCGGCAGAACGTATGGTCAGGCTCTGCCGCGCCACGGGCTGCCGTCTCGGGCTGGTGACGAATGGCGAACGCTGGATGCTAGTCGATGCACCGGTGGGCGCGGTCACGACCTTCGCCAGCTGGTATGCGCGCATCTGGGCGCAGGAACCCGTCACCCTCCAAGCCTTCGTCCACCTCTTGGGCGTCCGGCGTTTCTTCGTGGATGAATCGGAGCGACTGCCCGAGCTGTTCGATCGCTCACTGAAGTTCCAGGACGAAGTAACCGATGCCTTGGGCGAGCAGGTGCGGCGCGCCGTCGAAGTGCTCATCCAGTCGCTCGACAAGGCCGACCAAGACCGCGACCGCGAGCTGTTGCGAGGCGTGAAGGAAACCGAACTCTACGAAGCCGCGCTGACGGTGATGATGCGGCTGGTCTTCCTGCTCTCAGCCGAAGAGCGCGGCCTGCTGCTCTTGGGCGACGAACGCTACGAAGCCAACTATGCGATCTCGACCCTGCGCATGCAGTTGCGTGCCGAATCGGACGAGATTCTGGAACGTCGCTGGGATGCGTGGTCTCGCTTACTGGCCGTCTTCCGCGCCGTATACGGCGGCATCGAGCACGAAAACCTGCGCCTGCCTGCACTGGGTGGTTCTCTGTTCGATCCAGATCGCTTCCCTTTCCTCGAAGGCCGCGCCGGTGGTTCCGATTGGCGCACCGACGTCGCCAAGCCGCTGCCGATCGACAACCGCACGGTCCTGCTTCTGCTCGATGCCATCCAGCAATTCCAAGGTCGCACGCTGTCCTACCGGGCGCTGGACGTAGAGCAGATCGGCTACGTCTACGAGGGCCTACTGGAACGCACTGTCAAACGCACTGATGCGATTACATTGGACGTGGGAGCAACAAAAAAGGCCACCAAGCCGTTGGTGACGTTGCTTGAACTGGAATCCGCACGCTTAGACAGCCGGGAAGAGCTGATTGGCTTTTTGGTCGAATGTTCTGGCAGTTCTGCCAGCAAGGTAAATCGTGCGCTAGCGGCTCCTGTTGAAAACGAGCTGGCCGAAAAGCTGCGAACGACATGTGCTGGCTCGACGATCCCGTACGATCGCGTTTTGCCGTTTGCCAACTTGTTGGTGAAAGATGCTTGGGGCTACCCGCTGGTCTATCCTGCTGGCGCCTTCATCGTCACCACCGGCTCCGACCGGCGCGAGACCGGCACCCACTACACGCCGAAGTCGCTCACCGAAGCCATCGTCGCCGAGACGCTCACGCCTATCGCCTACGTCGGCCCGGCAGAAGGCACGCCGCGCGCAGACTGGACGCTGAAATCGCCCGCCGAACTGCTCGACCTGAAGATCTGCGACCCGGCGATGGGTTCGGGCGCGTTCCTCGTCCAAGCCTGCCGGTGGCTGGCCGACCGGCTGGTGGAGGCATGGGCGCAGACGGAGGCCCAAGAGCACACAGTCGGCGTCGGTGGACGAGTGGCGGATGCCGGCGCCAACGTCGAGTCGCTGCCGCACGACACCGAGGCGCGCACCATCGTCGCGCGCCGCCTCATCGCCGAACGCTGCCTCTACGGCGTCGATCTGAACCCGCTGGCGGTGGAACTGGCCAAGCTCTCCATCTGGTTGGTGACGCTGGCCAAAGGGCGTCCCTTCGGCTTCCTCGATCACAACCTGCGCTGTGGCGACAGCTTGCTCGGCATCCATCGACTGGATCAGCTCACCAAGCTTTCAATGAACCCCACGGGTCAGGGCCAGCTACGCCTGTTCGGCCAGAGCATCGAGCAGGCCGTGCGCGAGGCCGTCGAACTGCGGCAGCGATTGCGCGAAATGCCTATCCGCGACATCCGCGACGTGGAAGCCATGGCGCATCTGGATGCCGACGCGCACCGCAGGCTCGAAGTGCCGGAAAGCATCGCCGATGCGTTCATCGGGGAAGCGTTCGCGTCGCGTGGCAATGGCGCAGCGTTGGAAAATGCGTTGACCTCGCTGACCGTCCAGGCTGAACAGACTATCTACGGTGACCGCGAAGTGCTCGCTTCGATGCGTCGGAGTTCGGTCGCCGCGTTCTCGACCGATCTACCCAGCGACAGGCCCTCTCGCCGGCCTTTCCATTGGCCGCTGGAGTTTCCAGAGGTGTTCGCGCACGAGCGCGATGGTTTCGACGGCATGGTCGGCAATCCGCCTTTTCTGGGCGGGCAGCGCATCACCGGCGTTGCGGGCACGGCTCTCCGCGACTGGCTGGTCGCGCACATCGCCGAGGGGCGTCGTGGTTCGGCCGATCTGGTCGCCTATTTCTTCCTGCGGGCTTGGAGCCTGCTGCGCGAAGGTGGTGGCTTTGGGTTGCTCGCAGTCAACACCATCGCGGAAGGCGATACCCGGCAGGTCGGATTAGAGGCGATGGTCGGTGAGGGTGCCGTCATCCACGCCGCTTACCCGAACGAGCCTTGGCCCGGAAAGGCGGCGGTCGTCACCAGTCGTGTGCATGTCCACAAGGGCGAATGGTCGGGCGAACGCTCGCTGTTTGGACGACCGGCTCCATTCATATCGGCCTTCCTGTCCGATCGTGAGGAGTGGAGTCTCAAGCGACTTCGAGCCAACAAGAACTTGGCATACCAAGGGTCGAATGTGGTCGGTATGGGATTCTTGCTTTCGGAGCCTCGGGCTCTCGAAATGATCGACTCAGACGAACGCTGCCGAGAAGTTCTATTTCCTTACATCGGTGGTGAGGACATCAATACTCACCCTGCGCAAGAACCGTCCAGATGGATCATAAATTTTTGGGATTGGCCGGAAGAAAAGGCTAAGCAGTACGGCAACCCTTATGACGTAACCCTGGAACTGGTCAAGCCGCAGCGAGAGAACTCGGACGACAAATCGACAAGTGGTCAACGGCGGCGCGAAAAGTGGTGGCTGTACGGCGCTGACGGGAAGGAGCTTTATCACGCAATGGGTCGTGGCAATTCATTCGCTCGACATCCTGATGGATGGGCAGCCGCGAGGAAGGAGCCACTGAACAGAGTTATTGCGATTGCCCGAGTCAGCAAAACTGCGGCATTTGCTTTCCTGCCCGGAAACTACGTTTACTCGGCTCAGCTCGTGCTATTCCCGTCAGATGATGCGGCGGTGCTGGCAATCTTACAAAGCAATGTGCATCTGGCATTCGCTTGGGCGATGTCATCGAAGATGAAGAGCGATCTTCGCTACAGCACAACGGATTGCGTCGAGACATTCTCTTTCCCGCTAAGCACCTCCCTGTGTGATCTGCGGTCTGTTGGTGAGTCGTATAGTCAAGCCAGAGAGTCGATCATGCGGGAAGCGGAGATCGGCCTGACCAAGCTCTACAACCGTTTCCACACCGACACCGAACGCGATTCTCGCATCGAAGAGCTGCGCGCATTGCAGCGCGAGATGGATACCGCCGTCGCGCGCGCCTACGGCTGGGACGACCTCGACCTCGAACACGGCTTCCATGAAGTGCCGTATCTGCCGGAGAACGACCGCATCCGCTTCACTATCTCGGAGACTGTTCGCGTCGAAGTGCTGCGACGGCTGTCGGAGTTGAACCGTCAGCGATACGAGGAAGAAGTCGCCCGAGGTCTGCACAGCGACGCCACGCCACGTGCTACGACTCGTGCCCCGCGCGCCCGTCGCCCCACCAACGGCGCAGCGGCCCAACCTTCGCTCAACTTCGGGACAAGGACTGCCGTCAGCGCCAATGGCGCAACGCCCAACGAGGCGATCCTCGGTTTCCTGAGCGCACGTGACGGCTGGCACGCCAAGGCCGACGTCCTCGCCGCCACCGGCATCACGGACGGCCAGTGGAACGCCGCGATCACCGACCTGATCTCAGTCGGCAAGGTCGAACGCCAAGGCGAGCGGCGTGGCGCACGTTATCGTTTCCTTGCAGGGGAATAAGAATGAAAAAGTACCGTCTGGAAGTCGATCCACGCATCCTCGAACTGCTTGGACCGAACCTCTACACGAACATCTACTACGTCTTGGCGGAATTGATCGCCAACGCGTATGACGCCGATGCGAAGAATGTTTACATCATTGCCGGTAAGGACGACATTCGTGTCGAAGATGATGGCCACGGCATGTCCTATAAGGCAGGTGACATTACCAGGTACCTGAATGTGGCAGGTGTATCGAGAACGACAGAGAAGGACTCACTTACGAAGTCCAGGAAGCGTCGCAAAATGGGACGCAAGGGTGTCGGGAAGCTGGCGGCGCTTTCTGTATCCGAGGACGTGGACGTCCTGACCGTAGCCAAAGGGGAAAAGTCTGGATTTGTGTTGACCCGTCATCCGGAGAACGGGCACGAATTGAAAGCCATTCCGGATGGAAAGGTCATCTTCGAGCGCATCAAGAATCATGGCTCCGCCATCGTCATGCGCCATCCTCAGTATCGGCTTCATAAGACGTTGGCTGCCGTAAAGCGGAATCTCCTCAAGATATTCCCCTTGGTCGATTCAAGCTTCCGCATACACGTCATTCGCGGCAAGGAAAACGTGACGATAGGCGATTTCGACCGCAGTATCATGGGCGAGTTGTGCACGCTGATCACGTTGGGCGATAGGTTTGCATCGCTGTGTGACCTCGTTCCTGACAGCTATCCAAAACGGCGAAACGATCTCGTCTCGGCACAGGATACGAAGATTTCACCTGTCACCATGCGAGCCAAGGATGGACAGAAGTACGAATACTCTCTCGAAATCCTAGGCTGGATCGGAACTTATAAGACTACCCGCGGACGGAAGGCGGAGATGACCGACTTCCCGGACAACTTCATCTCGCTATTCGCCAATGAAAAGATGGGTGAGTTCAACATTTTGCCTGTCGTCGGTCAGAACAAGCTCAATGAGGTCTATGTCGTTGGGCAGTTGCACGTCGATCTTTTCGAATTGACCGAGCTGCCCGATATGGCGTTGAGCAACCGCCAAGGTTATAAATCGGACGATCCACGTTACGAAACTGTCCGGGAATATGTTCGAGCCGAATTACTCGCCGACATTCTCAGGCGGCGCGAAGTGTACACGGATCTGGTCAATGCTGATAAAAAGAAGCAGAAGGAGAAGACGCAAAGGGAAGCCGAGGCCAGATTGAGAGCATCCGTGGATGCTTTCCGCAAGAAAGCCAGTCAAGAAGCGGCAAGCGCACTGGCAAAAATGGGGGTGAAGGTTCCGCGCGAAGCGATGGAGAAAGCTATCTCGGAATCTATCAATGCCAATAGCCCAGACCTTGGGCTGAAAGCGGCGGTAGATTCCCAGAAGAAGAAAGTTCTCATCAGCCAGACTTATCCCGACAAGTCGTTTGCCGACATCATTTATCAGATGCTGGTTTTCAACGATGTTGCTTCTGACGACATCCTGTACACCAACTGCGACGACGAGGTATGCCGTGTTCCGGAGGGTCGTGCAGTCTATGACTACCTCCGTGAGTTCTTCGTCGAGAGCTATTCGACCCAGAAGATTTTCGTGCTCTTCGTGACCAGCGAGAACACCAAAGTTTCGTGGGGTGCGATCACGGAAGTCGGTGCGTCTTGGATCACCAAGATCGACCACAAGATTTTCAACATCCACCCCTTCCGGCCAGAACACCCGCTCAACGACGAGGTGCAATGGCAGAGCACCAATCGGGACAAACCAAGCGGCGATCTCTGGATGATTCCGCTGAATGCGGACATCTTTTGCCAAAAGATCGAGGCCGTTTGTGACGCGCTGGGCTACAAGAAGAGAAGCCGAGCACAAAACAAAGCGCACTTGGGAACCCTCGTTTCGATCAGGAAGGCGTGAGGAGTTCAGGTATGCCTTGGAGTCCAGGACAACTCGTCCGCCATATCGATGATCCGGCCAAGATCGGCACGGTGACCGATCAGACGCGCGCGCGCGCGTCCGGCTTTCAGTACCGCGTGAACTGGAATGGGCGTCTGGACTGGCATTACGAGGAGGAACTGGTCGCGGCCGATGCGGGTGGTGACGATCCGCTGGAGCTGATCCGCGAGGGACGTTACGGACGCGTGGACGACCTGCGTCAATTGCTTACGCACATTCACCTGGCCGGGCGTCTGTCGAACGTCGTCTATGCCATGGGTCTGACCCAGACCGACTTCTACCCACATCAGTACAAGCCCTTGCTCACCTTACTGGATTCCCCCGTCAACGGCCTGTTGATCGCGGACGAAGTGGGTCTCGGCAAGACGATCGAGGCGGGTTTGATCTGGACGGAGCTGCGCGCCCGCTACGACATGCGTCGCCTGCTGGTGGTGTGCCCTGCCATGCTGCGGGAGAAGTGGCGGTTCGAGCTTTCGTCGCGCTTCGGGCTGGATGCGCGTATCGTCGATGCGGATACGTTGCGGCAAGAAATGGATTCGATCGAGCATCGGGAGCGCGCATGGATCATCAGCTACCAAGGCATCCGCGTTCCGAGTGATTGGGATGCCACCGACGGCGACAAGACCAGGCGCTCGGTTCGCGCCCAGCTCGCCGACTTGCTCTACCAGCATGCCGATCAAGATCCGCTGTTGGACTTGGTGATCTTCGATGAAGCGCACTACATGCGCAACGAAGAAACGGGCGCATGGCGGACGGGTAGCTTGCTCAGGGATGTCAGCACGCACCAGTTGATGCTTTCGGCGACGCCGATCAATCTCGGTTCGGATGATTTGTTCAATGTGTTGCGGCTGCTCGACCCAGATCATTTCGAGTATCCGGAGGATTTTCGAAACGTCGTCCTCGCCAACCGTCCCGTGATCGCTGCGAGCGACGTCGTGCGTGACCCGGCGAGCAATGCCGACCAGATCATGGCGGCGATCCGCGAAATCGAGTCGTCACGATGGTTCGAGCGATCCGAGCGCGTCGATCGCTTGATCGAGGAAGCCGAGTCGATCGAGAACTGGACGAACGACAGGCGCATCGACATCGCTGCCAAACTCGAACGCCTCAACTTGCTTGCGCACATCGTCAGCCGCACGCGTAAACGGGACGTGCAGTCCGATCCTGTGTTTCGTGACGCTACGGTGTTCGAGGCGGAAATGTCGCCCGTAGAGCGGGAGCTGTATCAAGCGATCACCGAAGGAACGCGGGCGTATGCGCTGGCCAATGGCATCGAGCACGGGTTCTTGCTCTCCACGCCCCAGCGCATGGTTGCATCCAGCCCGGCAGCGTTGTTGCGCACTTGGCGCGATGACGGGCTCGATGTCGATGCCCTCGCGGCAACGATGGACGAGATCGACGAAGACGAGGAAAAGTTGGCCGAAAGAACGTCGGGTCTCAAACGCTGGCTGGCGAGCCGAACGCTGCCCCAGTTCGGATTTGCTGACCTGAGCAGGAATGACTCGAAATTCACCGAGCTTTCCAAGGCATTCAAGCGATTCATGGTCGAGGATCGCGATGCCAAGGCGATCGTGTTCACCACCTATCGCGGCACGGCACGCTATCTCGTCGAGCGGCTTTCCGCCGAGAACGTGGAGGCCGGGTTGTTGATGGGGGGGGCGGAATTCGACAAGGAAGCCGTGGTAACTGCTTTCCGCGAGGATAGAAACTGCCGCGTGTTGGTCTGCACGGACGTCGCTGCCGAAGGTGTGGATTTGCAGTTCTGCCGTCTCGTCGTCAACTACGACCTGCCGTGGAACCCGATGCGCATCGAACAGCGGATCGGGCGTATCGATCGCATCGGTCAAATGTCCAAACGCATCTTGGTGTGGAACTTCGTTCACAAGGACACGATTGACGCTCTCATTCTCGGGCGACTGGCGCAGCGCATCGGCGTCTTCGAGAGCACTCTTGGAGGGACGGAGGAGATTCTCGGGCAAGTGCGAAAACTGGGTGACGTATTACTGTCGAAGAATCTGACAGTCGAGGAAGAGGCTCGTTTGATCGAGCAGGCTGCGCTGGCGATCGAGAATGCCAAACGAAAGCAGGAGGAGCTGGAGCGTGAGGCGATTCAATTGGTGGCGCATGGCCAGCAATTGTTGGCGCAGATCGAAGTGGCACGCGGCGATGGAAAGATCATCACCCGTCACGACCTGATCCGCTACGTCGATGGATGCCTCAGAAACGTCGCCGGTTGCCGGGTCAATGCGGCTCATGGTGATGCCGATACGTTCGACATCAGCCTGAGCCCCGCCTTTGCCGCCGAGCTGGATGAGTTCGTGAGGCGTGAGAACTTGGTCGGGAAGACCGGGCTCGCTACGGGCCAGACAAAGCGTTGTCGCTTTACCGACAGGATCACCGACAAGCCCAAACCCGGCGAAGAGATCGTCCATCGCTTCCATCCTATCGTTCGTTTCCTGTCACGCAAGATCGACGGGCAGGATGAGCGCTTTCCGCTCTACGCGGCCAGAGTCACGACCGAAGGCATCAAGGCCGGCCGATATGCGCTGACGACCCGCTTGGCAAGCTTTTCCGGTGTGAAGGAAGAAGAGCACCTCTTGGTCTCTGCCGTACCCCTCGACCGCGAGATCGCACTTGACGACCGAATGGCAGAAGCCTTGCTCGACTCGGCCAGGAAGTCGGGGGACGACTGGCCGACGGTGGCGGTCGATGTCCCTCCTGAGGCTGGGGTGGCCGCTGCAGAGCGAAGTGAGAAAAAACTCAGGGATCGTTACAAGGCGATCAAGGATGAAAAATGGCGCGAGAACCGAGATCGCGCCGACGTGCTTTCACAACTATTAGACGATCACATCCACAAGAAACGTGAAGGATTCGAGAGGCGGATCGACGGTCACGAAACCTATGCATCGCTGTATGGAAGCAGCTCGGATGGCAAGCGGCGCAAGGGCTTGGCGAACGCGGAACGAAGGAAGATGGAAGATTTCCTGGCTCGGATGGAAACTCGTCGAGCGACCCTGGCGCGCAAGAGTCAGGCCTTTTCGGCCGAGACGCGCGATATCTGCATCTTGTTCGTGGATGTGGTGGAGGAAGGGAGACCCTCATGAAGGATTGGAAGGATCAACTGCGGGGTCTCAAAGAGTCGATGCGTAGCTCGTGGCGTGGCCAGGAGCCAAACGATAAGCCAACTACGATTGACTTCGAGCCGCCGCCTTCGTGGTTGGTCAACGGCCGCCCGGCTCCGAAGAAATCGCCCGTTCGAAATTCCGTTCGCAAATCTGCCGCTTCCGATCCAATCGGAGTGCCTTCCGAGAAGTTGCCGGCACAGCCCAGCGCACTTCCGCCGCCACCATTCAAACCTCGCGTGGATGACGGATGTCCTCTGAACATGCCGGTGTGGAGCAACGTCGGCAGATCACTGCAACATCCAGAACATCAAGGCGAACCATCGACACCGATGGTCGTCAGAGTCGGCGTCGATTTTGGAACCGCTTTCACGAAGGTGGCGATACGAGCAGGTGTCGATCTAGTACCCGTCGATTGGTCCGCCGCTACAGGGGACGATTCGGCGACGGGGCGCTATGTGGTTCCCGGTTTCGTCGTTCGTACACCTGATGGCGAACTCTGTTGGCGGCGTCACACTGCAGGCGATATTCAAGGGAACCTCAAGCTCCCGGTTATCGATTTGGTCGGGGCGGATGAGTGCCCGATAGCCACCGTGGCGTATCTGGCGTTGGTCATCCGCTACGCAAGAGCATTCTTGTACCGGAACGCGGAAATCGGGCGCAAGCTCGTGAGGCGTTCACTGCGCTGGGAGCTGAATATCGGTTGTCCCACGGAACCGCACGAAAACCCCAAGGTCGTCGACATATTTCGGCGCATCGCTCAAACCGCTTGGTTGTTGGCGGCGGAAGATCGACTCACAGAGCAGGATGTTTTGGCTGCATGGGCCTTGGCTGATTGTGAAACAGACCTCGAAGTAGAACCGGGTGTAGTGCCGGAGTTCGTCGCTCAAATCGCCAGGTATCTGGGGTCTCCGCAGGTGAGGGCAGGTCTGCACGCGCTGATCGACATCGGCGCGGCCACCCTCGACGTGGCAACGTTCAATGTCGTACTGCGAAACGATCGCGCATCTCCGCCACGCATCCCCATCTTCTTTTCGGCGGTTCGTCCCCTCGGGACTCACTATCTGCGCCACAACCGCCATTCCAGGCTCGGACTCGATCTTTCGTGGAACGATGCAACGCCCGTTGAACCCAGCGATGAGTTCGGGCAACGAAATGGCAAACCCGTGGACGAAGTTGTCGCGGTCGATGAGGAATTCACGGGACAAATCGCCCGCTGCATCACCGGAGTCATTGATGGAACTCGAACCAACGCATGGGGAGACCCAGGTAGTACGGCGTGGCGGGATGGCTTGCCGATATTCGTCACTGGCGGTGGATCGAATTGTGCGCTGTATCGCCAAGCCGTCGAGGCGGTGCAAAGAGAAGTGGGATTGCGGGTGGGGAGGCGACCGGGTTCTTCGATACCTTTCCGACTCATCGAATTGAGCCCAACCACCGAAAACGCACGAAAACTCGTGGCTGGCGACAGACTGACCGTGGCGCTCGGGCTGACGGAGGATGCCGAGAACATCGCCCGTGTCGTCCCTCATCGGGACATCGAACCAATCACTTACGGCACGAGGGAACGTGCCGATCACACGGATCTGTACGGAGACCGATGATGAAGAATGATTCCAATACCGGCGCGGCCAGCGTTCCCAACGCATGGATCGCCGTCGATCACGGTCTCGGCACCGATCGCAGGCTCGCACCTTACACCCTCGTTTTGAAGGGCGATCGCTCCCTGTATCAGGCCATCGCCGACGACGATTGGGTGCTTGTGCTGAACGTTGCCGGGGCGATCGTCCGCGCCGGACGCGTGCTGCGGCTTCGTTCCGACCTTAAAACCACCACGATTTTCTTCGACCGTCTGTCCGCTGGCGACGCTCCGGTGCCGGTCGCCAGCGCCTCGTTGGCCCCGCCGCCGTCGGGGAACGTTGGGCGCATCCAGTGGGACGAGTTCGTCGCGGCCTTGTCCACGGCGCTGCATCAGACCGTGGGTGGCGTGCCGCCGATCGAAGATCGGGCCTACATCCGCGAACTGCTGCAACTAGCCGTGGTGGACGATCTGCTCGGCCCGGCGGGCGGGCCGCGTGAACACATCGTGGACATGAGCGTGCGCGACCGCTATCTGGTCGGCAAGCTGGCACCACGTGAGAATGCCCAAGGCGGCATCGAAGGTCTGGAAGGCCCGCTGGCCAAGGAAGAAGTAGAGGAACCCATCGACCCCATCGTGCCCGGCCAGCACGAACCTGGTGCCGAGTTTGGTACAGCTGCCGGACGGGTGGAGCCCGAATCGGATGGCTCGGACGAGATCGACGCCGCCAGCAACCAATCGCTGGTGCCCAGCAGCTTCGGTATGACCTTCTGCGTGGACGGCAACGCCGAACGCATCGAAGTCGAAGCACGCTGGGGCAGCTACGAGCGCGTGCCCAAAGAAGAGCACGAACGGACGCGACACAATGGCCAGAAGGCCAAGGTCTGGCAGCGCATCCCCTGTGGCGGGAAGTTAGTGCTTCCGCTCACCGAAGGCGTGATTTCCCATCAGGCTCCAGACGCCAATCGCCCGGCGGTGCGGATACAAGGCTCCATTCGCGCCAAGAACGCCAACGGCGACCGCTTGGTGACACTGTTCCTGATCAACGCTCAGGAAGAACCCGATACCAACCGTGACACGGCGTGGCTGTTCCAACCGGAACTGATCGTACGTGCAGAAACGGAAGCAGCCGAGCACGCCATCTTTCGCCGCCGCCCCGTGCTGGATACCGACGGGAATGACCCGGAGCGCGAATCGCTGGAGATGATCTACCGCAACCGTGTGGAATTTGCTGTCGGACATGGCGTCGCCGTCCACGCCGAGACGGCGGACGACGTAACGTTGGCTGCCGAGGTGCGCACCACGGTGTTGCCGCAATACGAGGTGCAGGTCACGGAGACGCCGGGGCTCGACCCCGCCGACCGTACGGCGATGCAGGAGATGGTGAAGAGTGGTCTGCTCGACATGCAGCGACTCGCCACGTTGGGCGTCGATGAGTTGGTTGCCGCCCTGTGCGTACTGACGAAGGACTACGCGGCGTGGATCAAGGAGCAGCGCGAGCGCATCGGTAAGGACGTGATCGGTCATGACGCACAGGCCGCGCAGGCACTGGATCGGTGTAAGGAAATCCAATCGCGCTTGCAGCAGGGCATCGACACGCTGAAGAACGACGAAAAGGCGTTAGCCGCTTTTCGCTTCGCCAACCGAGCGATGGCCATCCAGCGCGTGCGCAGCCTGTACGCGCTCGAAGTGCGGCGCGGACATGACGTGACGGTCGATCAGTTCGATCTGCCAAAGAACCGAAGCTGGCGCCCGTTCCAGTTGGCGTTCCTGCTGCTGTCGCTCCCGTCGCTGGCCGATCCCATGCATCCAGACCGTGTGCAGCCGATGGAAGCCCATGCCGATCTGCTGTGGTTCCCCACCGGCGGCGGCAAGACCGAAGCCTATCTAGGCGTGGCAGCGTTCACCATGGCGATCCGCCGCTTACAAGGCAAGCTCGGCGGCTATGACGGCTCGCGCGGTTTGGCCGTGATCATGCGCTACACGCTGCGTCTGCTGACCTTGCAGCAATTTCAGCGCGCCACCGCGCTGATCTGCGCGATGGAGAAGCTTCGGCGCGATGCGATCGTCCAAGGCGACGAGTCGCTCGGCAAGGAGCCTTTCACCATCGGCCTGTGGGTTGGCAACAAGGTGACGCCGGGCACGACCGAAGAAAGCCATTACGCTATTCAAGCCCTGCGTGATTCGGGAAAGAACAAAGCAGGACGTACGTCTCCGCTTCAGCTCACCAGTTGCCCTTGGTGTGGCTCCAGCATCGACCCCGGGAAAGACGTCGTGGTCGATAAGGAGCGCGGTAGAACGATCGCTTACTGCGGTGACAAGAAGAGCAGTTGTACGTTCTCTCGCGGCAGGTCGAGCAGTTCGCCGTATCCCGGCATCCCGGTGTTTACGGTGGACGAGGAGATCTACCACCGCCCGCCGACGATGATGATCGCCACCGTGGACAAGTTCGCCATGATGGCGTGGCGTGGTCAGGTGCGCACGCTGTTCGGTCGGGTGAATCAGGAATGCGAGCGCCACGGCCTGCTGTGGCCTGACTGCGATTGCACAGGCAATCACACCGCTAGGAAAGGCCTACCTGCGGTCAAGGTCAAGAAAGTCGCGCCGATTCGCCCGCCCGACTTGATCATCCAAGACGAGTTCCACCTCATCAGCGGCCCACTGGGCACGATGGTCGGACTGTACGAATCCGCCGTCGATGAACTGTGTGGCTGGGCGCTCGATGGCAAGATGGTCAAACCCAAGATCGTCGCATCCACGGCGACGGTTCGCAAAGCCAAGGAACAGGTGAACAACGTGTTCATGCGGCGTGTGTCGGTGTTCCCGCCGCACGGCCTGGACGTGGAGGACAACTACTTCTCGGTGCAGCGGCCGATTGAGGAGCGCCCCGGACGGCGCTATCTCGGCGTGTGTTCGCCCGGCAGCTCGCGGCCTGCGATGCTGATCCGCGTCTATACCGCCTTCCTCACCGCCGCCCAAGCCCTGTTCGACCGCTTCGGCGAGCCCGCCGACCCGTACATGACGACCGTCGGCTATTTCAACTCGCTGCGCGAGCTGGGCGGGATGCGGCGCTTGGCCGAGGACGACGTGCAGACACGTTCCTACCGCGTGCAGATGAGCATGGTCGATCGGCCCGCGCTCGCGCAGCGCAGCGTCAACAACATCCGCGAGTTAACCTCTCGCGTCTCCAGTCAGGACATCCCGAAATACCTCGATGATCTGGAGGTCAAGTTCAAGGCCGCGTTCGATCCGGCTGCAGGCAAGTTCGTAACGAAATGGAACGAGGGCGATACCCGCGCGATTGACGTGGTTCTGGCGACCAACATGCTGTCGGTGGGCGTGGACGTGAACAGGCTGGGCTTGATGGCGGTGAACGGCCAGCCCAAAGGCACGGCGGAGTACATCCAGGCCACCAGCCGCGTGGGCCGTTCCTTCCCCGGCTTGGTCTGCACGGTGCTCACATGGGCGCGTCCGCGCGACCTCTCGCACTACGAGACCTTCGAGCACTACCACGCGACCTTCTACAAACACGTGGAAGCTCAGTCGGTTACACCGTTCTCGCCGCGCGCGATGGATCGCGGCCTGACAGGTGCCCTGCTCTCCCTGATGCGTCTGGAGAACGACGCCTTCAGCCCAAACGTGGGCGCGGGCGAGCTGGACAAGTCCGACATGCCCGAGATCACCGGAGCCATCGACGTGCTGGTACGGCGCGCATGGAACGTCAGCGAGGCGGCCACTATCAAGAATCTGGCTGAGCGTGAATTGAAGGAACGCGCGGACGAATGGGCAAAAGAAGTCAGCGTTCCTGGTCGCACGCTGGCCTACGAGAAACGTGGGCAGCAAGCAGCGACGATGAAAAATTTGATCGAGTCTCCGGGATTGAAAGCTTGGAGTAACTGGACGGTACCGATGTCGATGCGCGAAGTAGAACCGGGCGTGCGCCTAATCATGAACACGGGACACATCTCGGACGATCACAGCTGGAAGCCGCGTCCAGTGCCGAAGGACGAGGACTGACCATGGCCACAAATAGAACCCCCGTCGGGGAAGTCCGCCCCAGCCAGCTGCTCTGGACATACGGGCCGGGTGCGTTGATTGATCTGCCGAGCCTCTCGGTGGTGACACTCGGCATCGACCAGTGGGAGAAGGATCGTTGTCAGCCTATCGGCGAGCCACGCCTGCTAGCCGCCGTCCGCAAGGTGCTCGGCGCGCAGGTAGAGAACCTGCGCGCGCCGCCGTTCCAAAAAAGCGAACTCGTCGATCCGTGGTCGGCGGAAGCGAACATCGGTGTGCCCGTACGTCCGTTCCCGCGCTGGATGCGCTGTGTGAAGTGCGGCCTGCTGTCGCCCTTCGACGCGGGGCTGTTCGAGATCAAGGAGAACCGCTTCCGTCCGGAACGAACCCGCTTCGTTCACAAAGGATGCCGTGGGTCCAAGGGCGACCAACCCGCGAAGGATGCTGACGCCGTTCCGGCGCGTTTCCTCTTGGCTTGCCGCGACGGCCACCTCGACGATTTCCCTTGGCATTACTTCGTCCACGGTGGCAACAGCTCGTGCAAGGGGACGCTACGCTTCTTCGAGAGCGGTGCTTCATTGCAGACTGAAAACTTGTGGGTGAAATGCGATGCCTGCAATGCGTCGCGCAGCATTGCGCAAGCCTTCGGCAAGGCCGGAAAGGACAACCTGCCGAGTTGTCGAGGAAGGCATCCCCATCTCGACCATTTCGACGAGGAGTGCGACGAGGAAGCGCGGGCAGTCCTGCTGGGTTCCACGAACAGTTGGTTCCCGATCACCCTGTCGGCGCTCGCCATCCCGCAGGCGAAAGACCCGCTCGGCCAACTGATTCAAGACGGTTGGGAGTTCTTCGACGATCTGGACTCCGAGGCCGCCGTCGCCGTGACGGTGAAAGCGCTGAAGAAGACCGGAGCTTTACCGGGCATCGACAAGTACCCGGTATCTGACATCTGGGTAGCCATTGAAGCCCACCGCAACGGCGGCGGTCAGGAAGCCGTCGGCGAGGCCGACATCAAGGGGCCGGAGTGGGAAGTACTGACGGCGGGCAACCCACCTGCCGACTACCCGCACTTCATGAGCAAGAAGGTCGCCACGCCGCCCGGCTTCGAGAATCGGATCGCCAGGGTGCTGCTGTTGGAGAGACTGCGGGAGGTCAATGCCTTGTTGGGCTTCACCCGCGTAGAAGCACCCGAGGAATCGAGTGATCCGAACGAGCGCCCGCAGATGGCGGGCCTCGCGCGCCACAAGCCGGATTGGGTTCCGGCGAATCAGGTTCACGGCGAGGGCATCTTCATCCAGTTCGATGAACAGGCGCTGCAGGCGTGGGAGGCACTGGCTGGCGTCAAGCGCGTGGATGGGATGCTCGAAAGTGGGCATCGTGGATGGCGCAATTCACGCCACCTCGATCCCAACGAGGGCTATCCCGGCATCCGCTACGCCATGCTGCACACGCTCTCTCATCTGCTCATCCGCGAATTGGCACTGGAGTGCGGCTACAACGCTGCGAGCATTCGCGAACGCATTTACGCCGACGTGCCCAGTGCGAATCCCCAAGCGGGCATTCTCATCTACACGGCGGCTGCCGATTCCGATGGGACGCTGGGTGGACTCGTCGATCTCGGCAAGCCGGAAAACCTCGGACGGCTGCTCCGGCAGGCGCTGAACCGGTCGAAGATCTGCTCGTCCGATCCGCTCTGCTCGGAGCATCATCCTGCCAAAGATCGTTCGCTCCACGCCGCGGCCTGCCATGCGTGCAGCTTGGTCGCCGAGACATCCTGCGAAAGAGGCAATCGGTACCTCGACAGATCGTTGTTGGTGCAAACCCTCGACCGCGGGGATGCTGCGTTCTTTCCAGACGTGTGAGACGGCCATGAAAGACCCCGTACACCTTCTCGAAGAAGCGATTGAAAATGAGCGACACGTTTTACGAGGCTACGAGAAGCCTTCGGAGGCATTGACCTTTGAGACGCTTCGCGCGCTGGATTTCACCTTTTGCCGAGAGTTGATTCCGGAGCTAGGGGAGCTGGACGAATCCGGCCGACAGATGGAAAGCATCCGGAAACACTCGATCAATGCTGCCCTGAAACGAGTCCTACCGTCTGAGCTAAAAGGGGACACCCCAAGGCTCTTCGTCTCCAATGCAAAAACTGCCGAGCAAACGGACGAATTCCTGTTGCGGACGGGCTGTCTGACAATGGCCGAAAAGCAACTGACACTCCTGCGCTCAGGGGCTCTGAAAGGTGAGATCGACAAAAGAAGCATAGGAAGAATGAAGCTACTTGTCCTGTCGGTACAGGACCAAACGGCTTACCGGGAGCAGATCGGGTTCCAGGGACTGAACTGGTTGAGTGACACGACGATGGCCGAGGACCGTCCCAAGGAGGTCGCATTGGAGCGGCGCCATATGGAAATATTCCCTCAGCTGACCGACTATCTTCGCAGCAATCCATCGCCCGAGGATCCACCGTTTGATGGTGTCGATGACTACTTCAAAGAGTGGGCAACTCTATATCTTCGAAGAATGTCATTCAGAGATATGCTGGCAGAGGATGACCGTTTCGGAGGTCGTACCTATTCGACATACGTGACCGTTCTTGAAGCGCTTTCTGCCCTGTCGCAACAAAGGTTCTGCTATGCCGCACTGTGGAACGCCGACGATCCAAGCAAGGGGATCAGAAATCTCATGACTGGTGCGGCACTTCATGGTGACTTGGTCGAGGGAGTCGCCAATTTCCTCGATGCATCTCAGCAGGAAGTATCGGATTTGCTGGATCACCTGACACTGAGCCCTGAAAACGCCAAGAATCACTTGGACCGCGGAACACCGGCACTCGCTCCAGCGATCAGAACGAGCCAGCATCTAGTAGCGCTCCCAATGTATGGCTTGGAGCTCAACCCGTTTGTCTTTCTCTGGACAGAGCTGCGCAGACGATACGAGAAAGATTGGTTTGATGCTGCCAACCGGCGAGAATCCCGTTGGGTTGCTGAACTGCAAACACAGTTCCCAGCGCCACGTTGGCATTGTCTCGATGGGGTCAAGCTGAAGCGAGATGGCAAGACGGTTACAGACATCGATTTCGTCGTATACGACACACGTTGTAGCAGCGTCATCCTCTTTCAACTCAAATGGCAGCAACCGTCCGTGAGTGACGACAAAGTACTCCGGAACAATGCGAGCGGCTTGGTTTCTGATAGCAACAAGTGGATCGCGGATGTCACGGGTTGGATGGAAGTTGTCGGCATCGACGGCATAAAGGAACGCCTTTCAATCAGAACCGATGCCGACCTCTCCTTTCACATCGTTATTTTGGGGCGGTACCACGCCCACTTCGCTTCCGTGCAGGAACACGATCCTCGTGCGGTCTGGTGTGACTGGGGGAACTTTCTGCACCAACGCACCCAACGACCCACCGAGTCGGCGGGTGAGTTTATCGAATCTCTCACACGATCGGTGGAGCGCGCAAAAGTCGAAATCGAGCCAGAGTCTTTTCTCTTTCCCATTGGGGAAGAAACGATGGTCTTGGTCAATCCTACGCGGACAAATGTCCAAAGGTGAGCTCTCATAGAAAGTTTACTGGATGCCGTCACAGCCGTGGCCTGCCTTGTTTCGCCGGAGAAGGTTCGGGCGTTGGCGGGCGCGGTTCGGAAGATCGATGGCGCGAAGGCGAACGCCTCCCTGTCGAATGTCGTCGGCACGGCCACGGCCAAAGCTGTCGTCGAAGGGCTCGTCGATGCGTGGCGGGCCACGTCGATCAGTTCCGACGAGTTGGCCTCGATGCTGCTCGCCGCCAGTCATGCGTTCGAGAACGTGTCGAAGCATCAGTCCACCGAACTCGTGTGGACGGGGCCGACGACGCCTTTCGTCTCCGCTCGCCGAACCGAGCAGGCATTGCTACAAGTCATTGGCGCGGCCAAACAAACCCTGTTCATCACTAGCTTCGTGGCTTACGATGTCTCGACCATCGTGAGGGCGTTGAACGACGCAAGCACACGCGGTGTGAGCATCTCGATGCTGTTCGAGTCGTCGCAGGATGACGGGGGAAGCATTTCGTTCGACGTTATCGGCAGGATGCAGACACTGGTACCCGCCGCGAAGCTCTTCGCTTGGCGAGAGCGAGTGGCACCATTCGCGGATGGACGCGTTCACGCCAAGGTCGCAGCCGCTGATGGACGTGTATGTTTTATCACTAGCGCCAACCTGACTGGACATGCGATGGAACAGAACATGGAAGCTGGCGTGCTCATTACTGCTGGACAGATTCCAATGTTGCTCCTTGAGCATTTGCAAGCTCTGGTAGATACCAGAGTGGTGTCTCCGGTTTGATATTGGCAGGCAGTTGAGAAGCCCCGCCAAAGGAAATCGGGGACATCCTTCCTGGTTTGTCGAGATCAATGAGAATTCGATTGACGAGAGACATGTCATTTCCGTCTCTACGGGGCGCACCACGTTTCGGCTGGGCTCCATGTTTCTCCATCTTGCCGCGCATGAGATTCCTTTTGTGGCCGGTCATGACGAAGCCGTCGCCCTTCACGATGTAACGAATGGCTTCCCTGATGCCCATGAGCATCCGCCAATCGCTGAGATGTACTGATCCAAGGGCGTTGTACTTGTATTCGTGGCGTCGCACGTAGCAGTTAAAATAGCTGGCCCGTAGAGAGCCACACTTCTTGAGCCATGCCTCGCCAAGCATCTTGGAGAGATGACGTGCATTTTGATGCTTGTGCCCATCAAGGGCGACGAGCAGGTGGTAGTGCATGCCGCGATCGAAGCCACACTCTCGCTTGCAGATCCTTCGCAGCACGTCGGGAACGATGCGTCCCTCGTCAAGGTCACGTAGATAGTGTTCAAGGCACTTTTCGGCTAGTCGAACATCCGCCATCGTGTGGTGTGTTGGTCGGATGTACAAATCTACTCGCAAGACAAGCAGCCTCGTGTGTCCTTGGAAGCCTTCGGCCATATAGCGGCAGCAGGAGACTAAATTCTTCTCTTCGAGTCGAGTGCGATTCGTTTCGATGCGTCGGAAGTGCGAAGATCGACAGCATCGACGCACGAAGCGAGCGATCCATTCGACCCTTCGACGCACCTCTTCGCTACTCAGGTCGACGACCATTCCATTGGCATGCCTGATGGCCGGCATGGCTCGCTGGCAAGCATGAAGCATGATTGTGATGTACGGATTGAATTGCGTGACCATGCTTTCGGTTTGAGCCAAGTCATGATGTTTGGCGCGAGGTGCTGTTGGCCAGGAATGGCGATCCCTGTACCGAACGCTTGGACTGGCAATCTCGATCAGGGGGACACCAGTGCAGCAGAGTTGCCAAACGGCTTTGCCGAGCGGAGTGAGGCTGTACGTACGACTAACATGCTTCCATGTGGATCTCGGACGTCGATCGGTTTTGATCAGGCGCTGTTCGCTGTTGCTGATGCGCTTGGCGAGATGTTCAAGCGTGGCTATCCACATTAAGCATTCGCTTTCGTCCGATACCGATGTATGGCCGTCACCGTCATGGAGACATCGTTTCGAGGCGAACTGGTAGTTTCGTTCCTCCTCGGCGATCTGTCTTTCCACCTCCTGCATCTGGAAGTCCTTGTTACCTGTTGCTTGGTAGTAATCGACTTCAGTGTCCATCACCATCTCCTCCCACGACTTGCTTTTGGTCGGCATCTATCCATCCAGAGCAAGAGCAAGCTTTCGCTATCAGCTAGCTTTGCTATTTGCTATTTGCTATTGGATAGAAGGAACCGGAATTCCCCTTGGTCACTGACCACGCTATGGAAAGCCCATTGCGATGGCTGGCCACGGGGCTGCTGGCAAATTGTGTTCGCCATAGGATTGGTGACTTAGTGATTTTTTAACTGTCTCGACGACGGCTTTTTACATGCGGTTGCAAAACGCCAGCGATCTGTCCACCGTCGCCACGGCAACTGACCAGCTTAGCCAGCGAAACTGGCCATGGCTGGCAGCCAAACTGCCCACGTTGCCAACGAGTTACCCACTGCCAACGTTCTGCTTGACCGCTGCCGAAAGTGGAACTGGCCTCGCTCGCGAAGAGCGCCGACAAGAGGAGTCGGCCGGCAGAGATCGGCCAGAGGCGGACGTTGGAAAAGCTTGGCCGACTGTCCGCGTTTGAGTTTGACTGGTTTCTGCCGCTCGCTGCGAGGATGCTGGGGGCGGCGGCTTTTGATTCTGGGCGATAGGTCGTTTATGTTGATTAGGCCAATGGAACCGGTCGCTCAACGTTGAGCTCGGGCCACCGACGTATCTGCGGGGAGATGGCGCATACCCACCTGCAGGCCTGGAACTGATGCTGTTGGTCTACACACCTCCGGTGCGACCACGACACTTGTAGACTCCATCAGTGTAGTCGATGGTGCCTTCCTCGCCGCGCTCCGAAAGCCTCGTGGTTAGGCTCATCAAATTGCTATTCAATTAACGCAGGAACGTTGAAGAAGAAACACCTGCATCAGGAAGAAACCACGGCCTGCAGCGGCCAACAATTCAGGGAGGGGGCTCCAATGACGAATGATCCTGCCGGCTCGACTTGGAAAAAATGGGACTTGCACGTCCACACTCCATCGTCGGTCGTCCACAACTACCCTGGCGCCAGCCAAGGCGATGCGTGGGAAGCCTTCCTTCAAGACCTTGAGGCCCTGCCGCCCGAGTTCAAGGTCATCGGCATCAACGACTACATCTTCATCGATGGTTACGAGCGTGCGCGCAAAGCCAAGTTCGAACAAGGCCGGCTCAAGAACATCGACCTGCTGCTGCCCGTCATCGAGCTGCGCTTGGACAAGTTCGCCGGGGTGGTCAAGAAGGAGAAGGACGGGACTTACTCGCAGTCCGGCTGGAACCGCATCAACCTGCACGTCATCTTCGACGCGATGGACTCTGAGGTCATCCAGCAGCAGTTCCTCAACTCGTTGACTCCGAGCTACCAACTGATTCCCGACTCCAGCGACTGGAAGGGCAAGTGGAAAGGCGTCATCACCCGCGATAGCTTGTCCGAGCTCGGCAAGATGATCGTGGAGTCGGCGCCGGCCGACAAGCAAGGAGACTACGCGCCGCACTTGCAGGAGGGCTTCAACAACCTGTGCGTGAGCCTGGAAAAGGTGCTTGAGGCGCTCGACAAGCACTACTTCGCCGGCAAATACCTGATCGCGGTGGGCAAGACGGAATGGGACAACCTCAAGTGGGATGACCAGTCCATCGCCGAGAAGCGCAACATCATCAACCAGGCCGACTTGGTCTTCACAGCCTCCGCCAATCCGGCCGCATACGACGCGGCTCGCAAGAAGCTCTCCGAGTCAAACGTCAAGACCACGCTCCTGGACTGCTCGGACGCCCACGCGCCGAGCAGTTCGGAGAACAAGGACCGCGTCGGCAACTGCTTCACCTGGATCAAGGCCGACGCCACCTTCGACGGCCTCGTCCAAGCCATCACCGAGTTCGAGGACCGCGTGTTCATCGGCGACGCGCCGTCCAAGCGCTTGCTGGTCGAGGCCAACCGCACCAAATACGCGTCCAAAATCCGCATCGGCCGCAAGGCCGGCTCCACGCTGGCCGACACTTGGTTCAACGTGGACATGCCGCTGAGCCACGACTTGGTCGCCATCATCGGCAACAAGGGCAGCGGCAAGAGCGCGATGGCCGACATCGCCGCCCTGGCCGGCGACACCAAGAACTTCAAGAGCTTCTCGTTCCTCAAAGACACGCGGTTTCGCAATCCGAGGAACAAGCTCGCGCAGCACTTCCTCGGCGCGCTGGGCTGGCACGATGGCACCGAGTCCGAGCGCCAGCTCGACCAAGACCCGTCCGAGACAAGCGTGGAGCGGGTGAAGTATCTGCCGCAGAGCTACCTCGAGACGCTGTGCAACGAGCTGGGTGACGGTGGGTCGGCGACGTTCGACACCGAGCTGCGCAAGATCATCTACACGCACGTCCCGGAAGAGGCCCGCCTGGGCTACACCTCCATGGACGAGCTGCTCGAGTTCAAGGTCGCCGAGATCGACGGCGCGCGCGAGCAAGTCATCAGGGAAATCTCGAAGGCCAATGCCGAGATCTTGCAGACCGAGCGCCGGCTCACGCCGGAGTTCAAGCAGTCGCTGCAAGAGCAGCTCGACGCCAAGATCGCCGAATACAACGCTCTGGTGGCCTCGAAGCCCGCTCAGGTGGAAGACCCCACGGCGTCGGATGCCGCGCAGGAAGAATCGAAGGCGGCCACCGAGAAGATTCAGGCACTCGAGGATGAACTTAAAAAGCTTCACGAAGAGGAGAAGTTGCTGCGCGACAAGAAGACTGCCGACGCCAAGCGTCAAGCCGTCCTGAGCCGGATCGCCCAGGCTATCGCCAACCACAAGAAGATCCACGATCAATTCGTGGCTGAGTTGGCTCCCATGCTGGCCGAGGCTGGCGCAGAGTTGAAAGTCGCCGAGCTGGTCGAGTTGAAGATCGACACTTCGAAGATCGACACGCTGGCCAAGGTCGCAAGAGAATCGATTGCCGGCGTAGACGCGGCGCTCGCTAGCCAAGAGCCCATGGGCCTCTCCAAGCGGCGCGAGGTGGCGGAGGCGGCGATGGCTGAAATCAAGAGCAAACTTGGCGAGAAGCAGCGCTTATTCATCATCTTCAAGGACCAGGTCGCCAAGTGGGAGCGGGCCAAGGAAGAGCTTGTCGGCAACAAGCACAAGCCCCAGTCGATTGAATGGTTCAAGGCCGAGATCGAATCTTTGACCGCCCTGCCTGACAAGCTAACGGCGCTGCGCGCAAACCGGGTGGAGTTGGCCAGGGCCATCCACGAGCAGATCGGCAAGACCGTCGATGAATACCGCCGCCTGTATGAGCCCGTGCAGCAGTTCGTCAAGTCCGCCGCCCAGATGGACATGCACCTGCCGCTGGACTTCGACGTGCGCATCGAAGAGTCGAGCTTCCAGGAACAGTTCTTCCCCCGCATCAATCGGCAGTCGCGGGGCAGCTTCTCTGGCGTGGACGAGAGCAACCAGCTCATGCGTGGGCTGCTCAAGGAGGTCAACTTCGGAGACGTGGACTCGACGCTGAAATTCCTTGAGACCATCGACGACATGCTGCACTTCGATCGACGCGAGTCCGGCGCTGGCCGCGAGACTCGGATCGTCGACCAGCTTCGCAAGGGTGGCGAACCTCAAGACATCCTCGACTACCTCTATGGCATGAGCTATCTGGCGCCGAGGTATTCGCTGACGTTCGACCAGCAAGAGATCAGCCAGCTCTCTCCCGGCGAGCGTGGCCTGCTCTTGCTCGTCTTCTACCTGCTCGTGGACAAGGACGACATCCCGATCATCATCGATCAGCCCGAGGAAAACCTGGACAACCAAACCATCTTCAAAGTGCTTGTCAAGTGCATCAAGGCGGCCAAGCAGCGGCGCCAAGTGATCATGGTGACGCACAACCCTAACTTGGCCGTGGTCTGCGACGCAGAGCAAATCATCTGCGCGACCTGCGACAAGGCGACCAACACGTTCAATTACGTCTCTGGCGGTATCGAGTCGCCCGTTATTAAGAGCACGGTCGTCGAAATTCTCGAGGGCACGGAGCCCGCCTTTAAGAATCGTAAGCGCAAGTACGGTCTTTGATGGAGATGCACCGACCCGCTACTCAAAGCGGGGGGACGTCGCAGGCTACGTGCCATCGCTGGTCAGTTGTGTTGGCAACGCGTGGTCAGTTCGTTGGCCAATACACATGCGGTCTTGTCGTGCCGCGACCAGGCTATAGATGGATGTCTTGCCTGAGAGGGCAATCGGACGATGGCCTTGTATCAGGTGCATTGATGCTCTCTTTGCACCGTGATGCCGATGGGGCTGCTCGGCTGGTAGCAGGTACGCGGCTGCCTGTACCAGGGCACCCCCTGAAACCCATGCGACGATGCGACAGTCGCATATGTCGCACGGGAAAAGGGTGGGGGCAAAAAAAACGCACTCCCAAAAGCAAAATGGGTCGCCTTTGGAAGTGCGCAAGTAGAGGCTCTTGGTACAGGACTGGTCACCACTCTTCAGGGGTGGCCAGTCCACTTGTGCGTCAGTTGAGCCGGTTGATCAGCTCACGGAAGTTCACGTACTGCTTGCCACCGTTCGTGGGAGACATCCGGATCTTGCGTTGTTCCCAAAGGTAAGTAAGCGCAGGCAGCAGGTATTTGTCGAGCTTCAGGTCGCTCGTTGTGTTGCTATGGTGAAGGCTGTCCAGTGAAATCATTGTGTTGCCGCGAGTGTCCAGATACAGGCGATGGAAGAATGTCTCAAGTTTCATGGCATCTTCCACGACACGCGGAATAGCCTTCGACAGCGAGAACTGATCGCGGTACGCCTCGATGTGGTAGCGGATGATACGAATGGCGCGTTCCATCATGTCCAACGTGACCTTCGTATCGCCGCTGAAATATGCGAAGACAGCAGCCAGGCGAGCAGCGTGCATCGAGGCTTTGGCAGCGAACGCGCGGACATCCAACAAATCGCCGGGCTTGAAACCTTCATCCGCATCACTATCCTTGCGGCTTGCTACGCGTGACGACGAACGGACTCGCATCTCGCGATCAAATGCCTCCCAGCAATCGCGTGCATCAGCATCGAACTCGACAATGTCCTGTTCCGTGGTGCCGGCTTTGACGCGACGCTCACGCTCTGTGACCAACTCAACAACACGGGCCCAGAACGAATCGATCGGTGCGTTCGTAGCATCCAAGTTTTCGGTGGACGTGAAGCCGGGCGTCGGCTCTTTTGGTGTTATGACCAGGAATCGTGCCCACACACCCATGCCAAAGGCCTTCCTGCCAGCAGTTTCGCAGAACCTATAGAAGTTCTCGGCTTGGATCAGGAGAAGGGTCATGACACGCGAACCAGTGACCATGGTGGTGCCGGTTCCGATGCGATGACTGTCCGTCCGGCCGTGACTCCACAATTGGCAAAGATCCGCGATGTACTGGTAAAGGTTCGTAAGCAATTTCTCGCCTTCATCGCCAGTAAGGGCGATGGACGCCCCGATTCCTGCCAGACGCTGCAAGAAGGCGGCACCGGTTGTATCGGAGACCAACCAGTTTTGAAGGCGGGGTGCGGCAGGTTCCTGCTCGATGAGTGAGTCAAGCTCAGCTTGGAGGTGAGCCAGTGGTTCGCCCTTCTGGCGAGCCTTGCTGAGCATCTTGGACAGGTCATCGCATTGCCGTTTCCAACTGCGGTGCCTGGCCGGAAATTCCTTCATGGCTTTCTTGAAAGCCACATCGATGGCTTCGTCACGTGCAATGAAATGCTTCAAGAACGCCTCGAATGCCGGGGTCTTTCCCAGGCCGGTCGCGGCAAGGACAAGGAAGTACATGCTGAGTGGCACGAATCGGCCATCCGGCATCTTCAGTACTGCGAGTCCCTGCACGGCAAGTGAAGCTGCGGCTTGAGCAACTACGATGTAGAGCTCTGGCGAGAGCTGATGTTGAACGCTGACGCACTCGGCTGCCCTGCGAATCAAGGGTGGCGTGGCCATGAACGGGTACTCCGTTTCGGTCGGCGTAAAGTCTTCAAGTTTTTTGCGCCAGAAGTGACCGTTGAATCCAATCATGACGCCACCTCCGAGAGCAGGTGAGTGCGGATGTTAGTCATCACCTGCTTGGTCATAGCCCCCCACGCCCGTGCAATGCATGAGCGTGGGGGGCTGAACAGGCTGATGACCTCAATGGCGGGTGTTTGGCTGTGAAGCTTGGGATGCCAATCCATAACGCTCATTCGGCACCGCCTTGCAATTGTTCATTGGATTCAATGGGCAATGCAGTGGCAGCATCGAAGAGCTTCTTCAGCTTGAGGTGATGCAGGTAGATCCCCGAGGCTTTCAGCCTCTTGCAGATCTTGTCCTTGGAATCGCCACGTTTGATGGCCTCCTGGATCACCGGAATCAACTTGGCGAGCTGCCCTGCCTTCCGTTCCTCAGGGGTTGGTTCAGTTGACTCGATGGCCGTCATGGCCGCCTCGACCATTTCATCAGTGATGACGGTGGGTTCTTTGTTGGTATTCATATTCAGTGATCCACGCGCAGGAGTTCATGCTCGTTCAGCACGAACTTGATGTTGGGGTTGGTTTGGTCGCCTTGACGGGACCGATGGGTTACGGCATCGCGCCAGGCACGAATCTCTTCCGCGAGGAAAATCTTCTTTTGGCCGGGTGCGCGAATGATCGAGTCGGGCATGGGGAGCCACGGAAATGGCGCCACTTTGCCTTCGTCGATGCGGTTGCCGTCTTCGTCGTACAGCGGAACTAGGCCGTACTGATAGGCCTTGGACCTGGAAATGCCGACGAATTTCAGGCTCTGAAGGAGTCCGACATTTCCTGACGTCGGAAAATCCTCAGTATTGCCATGGGTGCTTTGACGTGCAGCTCTAGGACGAACGCTGCCGTCACCTTCATAACTGAAGATGTTTGGGGGGTGCCTCGTCATGGTGGTTACTCGCTTTGCCTGGCAGCCGTGTAGGCTGCGACCTCGCGGAGGTAAAACCACTGACTGTCGTCCTTCCAATGTGGTTCCGGAAGGCGAGCACCATCAACGATCTTGCCGAGAGCACCCATGTCCCGCTGGCGCTTCAATGCGACCTGGAAGTTCTGGCGATAGAAGCCCATGCGGGCGCAGCCATCCTTGAAGCTGATCTCCGCATTGGGGTCAGGAACGCCAGCAGCGTCAAAGGCTGCTTTCGTGGGATAGAAAGGTTCCGCGGCGGAGGGCGCGTGTTCTACGTAAGGCATTTTGTGCTCCATCGAAAAGGCTAGACGACCCGGCGTTGACACCAGTTGCTCTCCATCCACTGGTTAGTGGGACGAAGGTGCTTGACAAGGGTGTAACCGGGGCCTCGACGCAACGCCTTGCGCCGACCTGAGCGTCAAATAGCGCGCGCCACAGGGGTTTTTCGATGGTTGCCTTTCGCCGAATGGCGATGTGAGAAGTGGCTGCAAGGCTCCAAGATTTAGCAGCGACTACCTGTTGCGACAGGCGTGGATACGAGATGTTCTAGCAATCTCGCCCACGCCCTATTTAGCACAGAATTGCTGGGTCCGCGCAAGGTGGTGGCGCAGCTGTTTTCTCGTCATCATCCGTCGCTGGATGGCAGATCCCGATGCCCCCGTGTAGATTTAGCTTGGACAGGTATAGGCGGTTTGGTACGGTGTGACCAGCCAGTCTGAAGTCCAACTCGTCGACCTATGGGGCACATGTGACTGAACCGCCCCGGGTTTCGTGGAGGCTGTTTGGTTTGAGTCACGCTGCCTTGGGCAACGCAGCTTGTTGCCGATAGTAAGTCGCTTCGGCTTCCGCTGGCGGGATGTTCCCGATCGGCCCCAGCAAG
>Ga0209963_1000698_pt1 | contig 33916 bp, 32 predicted proteins | sample ThiBio_1000_biof_2_FD_183957 | JGI IMG/M metagenome (GOLD analysis project Ga0209963, IMG submission 183957) | Wastewater bioreactor microbial communities from Cape Town, South Africa - Thiocy_cont_1000_biof (SPAdes) | ecosystem: Engineered > Bioreactor > Thiocyanate-remediating >...
AATTGAAGATTTCCCCATTGAAGGTGATGCAGGTTGCGCCATCCGCGGAGAACATCGGCTGATCGCCGGTCACCAGATCGATGATCGCAAGGCGGCGATGACCAAAGGCGACACCCGGCCCGAAATAGAACCCCTCACCATCCGGGCCGCGATGAATGAGGGCATCGTTCATCGCCTTGACCTGTGCCCGGTCCGGTACACGTTCGCCGGCAATATCGAACCAGCCACTGATGCCGCACATATTGAATTCCGTCCTGCTACTGCCGATGCGCCTTCACCTGTTGCAATCGCAACGGCAGATCGTTCATCGCAGACAGCACATGCGACAGCCTGTTTCGCGCACCATTCAGCGTAACGCCTTCTATCGGTGTGGATACCGCAACGAGTGCGGCGCCATTGCCACCGGAGAACATCGATTCAAGACGGGCCAGACGGACATCCATGCCGCTATTTGTGAATTTCCCGCCCGCCCAATAGACGCTCCAGACAAGGCGGTGTTGATACGGCGCGGACAGCACCAGTTCGTTCACAGTAACCGGCGTAGACCCGATATGCGTGGAGATCTGGCTTCGTGCCACGGCATTCCAATCATGCTCGTCCCACAGGCGGTTGGTCGATTCGATCAGCGTATGGCCCTTATTCGACCCCAGATAGTAGTAGACAAACGCATCGACCGGCGGCGAGAAACTTTGCGGCACCGTCAGGCTTGCCGCCATGCGCGCAGCGGGCTCACCATATTTCGGTTGCCATTGCCCGGTCGGCTTACCGACGGTGTATTCGCTCAACCGCGGCGGAAGCTGCAATGCAGCACTGTTCACGTCATGCGCACGGGCACGCTCCCAATAAGCGAGCGCAGGACCCGACGACACCACCAACGCCGCGACGACTGCCGTAATCAACAATCCGGCATTCGATGCGGGGGCAGCACTCATTTTCGGCGAGGGTTCAACCGTCTCATCGCGAAAGCGCGACCCGATGAAAAACAGGAACAGCAAAATCGCGACGGAGAAACCCCAGCCATAAACGATATGGTCGAAGCCCACTGCAATCTTGTTGTCGGAGAAATAGGCCAGCAGAACGATCCCGAGAGCCCGGAACCCGTTGCCGATGACGGGCACAATAAACGACGCAAGCATAAAGAGGACGATCTTGTACCACTTGCGATAGGTCAGATGGGCGAACAGCACCCCCAGCGCGATCGTAGCGATCAAAAACCGAAGGCCCGCGCACGCCTCCTCAACTTCATAGCGTCCCGTCACAAGCTCAATGATCGTGCCTTCCGTATAGTGCGGAATGCCGCACACATTCAGGCCGCCATTGATGAAGTGCGTGGTAAAGGTTTGCAGCGGCCTTATCAGATATTCCCCGGTCGGAACCAGAAAGAACAGATAAAGCGCCGGGAACAGAATGGCCCTGTATACGGCAGGCCCCAGGACCGCCAGAATCAGAATCTGTGCCATGGCCATGACCGAGAACTGCTGCACTTCGTTCACGGCCACGATGTGCCCGATATACCAGGTGAAGACGAAAGGAATTATTCCAGCCAGCGCGATTGGAAAGGCACGCGGTGTCATTTGCGCCAATCGCTGACGTTTGTTCCAGATCAGGTATAGCGAGATCGGGATGATCAAAAAGCAATGCGAAAATGTCGGCGAAACCCACCACACTTCCACGGCAGCTTCTATCGCCGCCCAATAAGCGGCGCCAAGACCGACTAAAAGCACCACCAGCACGGTGACGTGTTGAATCCAGATTGCCCGCGTACTCTTTTCGATATCGAGAACAGCTGTGTCGGTTGTCATTATATGCCCCCAGCCATAACACCAGTACGCGGCGATATGCTTGCGTGATCTATTGTGACGCGGGGCTCCGGCTCCAGTATGTGCCCACTCCCCGCCCCTGTGGCCCGCTCCAGAAGCACATCCAGATCCGCCAGATTGCGGGACCAGTCATGTGCAAGCTCCACATAGCGGCGCCCGTTCCGCGCCACCTCGGCGCGCGCAGCGCCGGATACGGCCTCTCGCACGGCATGCGCAAAAGCGACCGGGTCATCCTCGACCCACAAATGATTTCCTGGCTGCACGCTTAACGCCCGGCTCGCCGCATTTGTCGCGACAACCGGCTTCTCCATCGCCATGGCTTCCAGCACCTTGTTCTGAACGCCGCGCGCCATACGCAGTGGCGCCACCACAGCACGCGCGTGCGCGATATAAGGTCTTACATCGGCGACCCAGCCCGAAACCGTGACGGATTCGCCCTGCTCCGCCCGAAGGCCGTCAGCAGGATTTGCCCCGACCGCGAAGAAGTGCGCATTCGGCACTTCGCGCCGGATAAGCGGCATAACCGACCGTGAAAACCAGATGGCCCCATCCACATTGGGCCTGTAGTCCATCGCACCGGTCATGACGATGGGCACGCAGCCGGACGGAAACGGATTCGGAAAATCGAGCGTGGGCGAAAACCTGCCGCAATCGACACCATTGGCCACGCTATAGACGCGGCCCGATACTTCCGGCGCCATTGCGACAAAGCTCTGTGCCTCAAACGGCGAAACGAAAACCGTGGCGCCAAACTGCTGCGCCGAGCGCCGCTCCAATTCAAACAGCGTCTTCGCTTCCCGCCGGTACACCCATTTCAGAGGGATTTTGGCGTTCTGCGCATATTGCAGCCATTTATCGGAATCGATATCGACCATATCGAGCACGACGCGAGCCGGATCGAATTCCGGCCGATCGAAGAGATACGGCGCCATCGCCGACCCAAACAGGTAGGCGCAATGGATAGGCCGTGCATTCAATATATGCGCGACCCAGTTGCTTAGCCGTTGATCGCCGAAATAGGAGGTCGTGATCGGCTCTCCGCGCACCAACGCATGAAGCGCGCGCCCGTAGAGGGCGTTCTTGTTCAAGGGGAAAAGCGCACACTCACCGCTGACAAGAGATTGGAGCGCCGGTGCATGCTCCATGTCCGCCGGATCATCGACAAAACAGCCGAGATGCACAACATGCCGCGAGGCGAGATGAGACAAAACCGCATGCGCGCGAATCTTCTCGCCCTTGTTCGGCGGAAAAGGGATGCGATGACACAGAAACAGGATCTCCAGCGCGCGCGGCACTACTGGGTCACCCCCGCAATCGGATAAATCATGTCAATGCGGCCCCATGCGAAAGCATGCAGAAGTTTTTTCAACCTCCGTTCCATGGAACCAAGATTCGTGTAGTGGCGGAGGCGCGATTTTATCGGCGCACCTTCGACGCGTGGTTGACCCGGGTCAATTTCCCAGGGGTGGAAATAAAACATGCAAGGCTCCTCATCGCGCCTGTTTACGCGACGAAGGCCGAACTTGCTCCAGCCATAGGGCAGCAGGCGGAAATAACCACCGCCGCCGCATGGCCAATTGCGGTTCAGAAAGCGGACGGCCGTTACCGGAATTTCGATGAATTCGCTGTCACCGATCGGGTAGAAGGCGAACCGCGGTGCCTCCGGAATACCGTAAAGGTCATGCGCAATCGGATAGGTGCTGGAACTGTAGCGATAGCCGGCTTGATTCAGAACGTCGAATATCCAAAGGCTTTCCCGCGTGATGGAAAACGAAGGCGCGCGATAACCCTTCACCTCGGTCCCGACAATATCTTCCAGTACCGCCTTCGCCTCGCGCACATCATTGGCAAATACCGCGGGCGTCTGGTCCGCAGCGCGGAAGTGCATGGAGCCATGAGAGGCAATTTCATGCCCGCCATCTGCGATCCGGCGCACAAGTGCCGGATAGCGCCGGGCGATCCAGCCCAATGTGAAGAACGTGCCCTTGACATCCGCGGAAGCGAACAGCTCCAGAATCCGATCGACGTTGCGTTCGACCCTGCACTCAAAGCCATCCCACTGATCGCGGGTGATCAGACCGTTAAAAGCCTCGACCTGGAAATAATCCTCGATATCGACCGTGATCGCGTTGGCCCGCGGGGGAGCATTTTTCCGAACCGGCCGTGTCGCCCAATCAGCAATTTTTCTCGTAGTATCGAGTGTCGAAACCGAAGACATCACATCCCCCGGCTCAACTGCGCGATTGCGAGTCAGGACGGCTCAATCCCAGCAATTCATAAAAAGCCGACGCAATCTGCCGCAGCGATTTGTCCTGACGGCTGAAGCGCTTTTCAAGCTCCTGTACCCGGTGCTCCAGATCCGTTGACGCGACAGAGCGCCCCTCATACCCGCCGCTTCCATAGTAAGGTGCCACATCGCTTTTGCCGCGCGCAGCATTCTCGGCACGAAGGTCGGCCGCAACCTTGTTCACGTCATCACCGGTGAAGCGGTGAAGGTTATCCAGGAAGCCCAGAAGCAGAAGACGATTGCAAAGCGTGTTTATCTGGCGCGGAATCCCGCCCGTATGATCATAAACCGCATCGACGGCGCTTTGCTCGAATGCCGGATCGTTATGCCAGCCGACATGCTTCAACCGGTGAGGCAGATAGTCGCCGCATTCATCGCGGCTCATCGGGCCAAGATGGTAGGACGCAATAACCCGCTGGCGAAGCTGCTCCAGCGCCGGATCGGCGATGATGTCCCGGAACTGCGGCTGACCGACGAGAAAGCTCTGGAATGGGGCCTGATTTCCAACCTGGAAGTTGGACAACATGCGCAGTTCTTCCAACGTCTCGATCGAAAGGTTCTGCGCCTCGTCCACGATCAGAAGCGCACGGCGGCCGCTTTTGTAGGTGCTTTCAAAGAAACGCTGCAGCCGTAGCAGCATCGAGCCCTTATCGACCGGAATATCCTTGATGCCGAACGCCGCCGCAACAAGGCGCAGCAATTCAGAACCCGCAAGCAGAGTGGTCACCACATGGGCCGCAATCACCTTTTCGCCATCGATGGTCGACAGCAGGTGCTTTACGAGCGTGGTCTTTCCGGCCCCCACCTCGCCGGTGATGACGATGAACCCTTCGCCACGGCTGAGGCCATAGGTGAGGTGGGCCATCGCCTGCGAATGGACGGTGCTGTCGAAATAGAAATGGTGGTCAGGCGTAAGCAGAAACGGTTCGCCAGTTAGGCCGTAAAATTCCGTGTACATATCGTCCTCTCGGGTAGCCCCAGGCTTCTCGACGGCGATTTCAGGCCGACGCTCCGTCCGTGTCCTTTCGATAATAATAGTAGTAGGACGCCGCCGGCGTATGACGCCAATGTGGCGACTTGTTGAACAGCATCATGATGCTGCGGCATGACGCGACACGCGACAGCGCGTCTTCAACATGATGGCGCGACGCCTGTTGCGCCGCCACGACCATAACGAGATGGTGCATATGCATGGCGAGCGCGGTCGGTTCCGCGGCCGCAAGAACCGGCGGCGCATCGATGATGATGATGCGATCGGTATATCGCGACGACAAATCTTCGCAAATTTCAGCCATGCGCCGGCTTGCCAGCAGTTCCGGCGAGCCCGCGTCGTGCTTTCCCGCGAAAATGACGCGAAGATTGGGAACTTCGATGCAGCGGTGCATCACATCGCTGATCTGCTGGCAACGGCCGTTCAGCAAATCCGTAAGGCCACGATTGTTGGAGCCCTCAAAATAGCTGTCGAGCGAAGAACGCACCACATCGCCATCGATCAAAACGACATGAAGGTTGCGCTCGGCAGCCAGGCTGATAGCCAGATTCATTGCGGTGAACGTCTTGCCTTCGCCGGGAAGCGCGCTGGTCACCATGAAAAGATTGTTCACCAGGGCTTTGCCGGCCGCCCCCCTGGCCATCGGCAACAACCGGCGCTTGATGGCCCGGAATTCGTTATAGGTCGTCGAGGACACGTTATCCGGCGTCGCGATCTGAGCATGGCGCAGACGGGAGAGATTGAGGTGAACCGGGTGACTTACCCCCTCGCCCATCTGGCTCTGCGCCGGCTGCTGCACAGCGGGGCGGGACGGCGCGCCGACCTCGGCCCCCGCAGGTGCGGCGATATCCGCGCGCGGTGGCGCAACAACGGAATCGTCGGCCGCATGGTTGTGCCGCTGAACGGTTTTCTCCGCAGTGTCGGGTGCGCGCGTCTCAGGCGGCAGCGGCGTGCCCATGCGCTTGGCGGCGCGCTGAATCAGGTTCAGACGCTCATAACTCTCCGTCATAGCAAACCACCCATACTCGGCGCCACGGCCGACTGAAACACCATCAAGACCGCAACATAGCTGATCAGCAGCAGGCCCAGTGTCGCCCCCACTGCAATAACCGATTTGCGCGTCCGCTCCATATCGCCGGCATGGCGGACATTGGAGATCACACCGATGATCGGAACATCAAATGCGGACCGCAACTGATCGCTGACAACGAAGCGGTCGGCATTCAGCCCAAGCAGGAACGCGGCAGCAACACCACCCATAAGCCCGATGGCCAGGACGATCGAATTGAAAAGAAGACGGTTCGGGGCGGTGGGGTGTTCCGGCTGCTGCGGCGGCTCCACGATACGGAAGACCATTGAGGATTGCTGATCGCCCACGGCCTGCGACAGGCGCGCCGATTCACGGCGTTCCAGCAGTTCCTGGTAATTCTTGTGCAGAACCTGATAGTCGCGATCCATGTCGGCGTATTGCCGTTCCACGTTGATCGACTTCTCAAGCATCGCCTTCGTTTTTTCTAGGTTTACCTTGGCTTCGGCCAACCGATGCTGTTGCAGGGCGACGTTCGTCTCTTCATCCGAAAGCTTGCTGCGGATGCCGACATAGACGGGGTTGGAGATACCCTGCTGGGCGGCATAGCTGGTGCCGGATGCGGCCTGCTTCTGCAGCCGATCCACCAGGCGCTTCGCGGCAATCACGTCGGGATAGCTGTCCGTAAAACGCGACCGCAGTTCATCAAGCCGCTGGCGGGCCTGGGCAAGGTCCGACGAACCGCCGCCATTCAGCACGATGGGGGCCGGTGCATCGACATTCAGAACTGCTGTGGTGCCCGAGAGTTGCGCGCGCAGGCTGGCCCGCCGCGTCATCGCAGCATCGAGTTGCTGCTGTGCATCGACGACTTCGCCCCGTGCCTTATCAAGCTGCTGGGAGGAAGAACCATTGGCGAAATATTCCAGATGCGCGGCCTTGAAATCGGCCCGCCGCTTTTCCGCTTCCCGCAGAAGGCGCTCATATTCTGCCACGCGCTCATTGATGAAGGATTGCACACCTTCAACATCGCGGCGCTGATCGCCGATGTTGGAGTCCACCAGAATGGAAACCAGAGACTGCGTGACGGCCTGTGCATAGGCGGGGTCCTGGTTCGTGTAGGAAATCCCGAACAGGTTCTTCGCACCCAGTGACCGCAAAGAGACGCTCTGTTGAATCCTTGTAATCTTGTCCTGCATCGCGGCGGCGGACATCGACGCGGCATTGGGATCGGTCAGCCGGACAACCTGTTCGATATTCGGGCGCGTGACCAATGTACGAAGCATGACGGACACCTGCTGGTCAGGATCCGTGCTCACCGCGAGCCCCTTCAACAACGGACGCATCAACGTATCGGTGTCGATATAGACCTTGGCCTCAGACTGATACACATCCGGCATGGCGCCAACGCCAATCCACCCGGCAAGGCAAATCAGCCAAGCCGCGGCAATCCCATACCAGCGGTATTGCCATGCGCTGCTCAAATGACTCAGCAGCTGGACCTTCCAACTCTGCATCGATCAACACCTCGTCGGGTTCAACGGCGTACGCGGGTACCGCACCGCGCCCATGAACACCGAACGTCTAGATTTATTTGAATGACTGACATGCCCTAGTGAAATGAACATAAAGCGCGGCCACTACATTTCGCAAGCTGTTGTGCTTATTTGCAGTTAACAGTGCACCATCAAGTCTTAACGTCTGAATACCACAGCATTGTTAAGATTTGTGGCAGTCGAGTTCCACAGAACCTCCGTAGAGGGATTAATATGCCGGCCGGCTTCTGCCGCTCCATAGATAGGGAACGGCAGGACCCTTCCAACAAAATCTGGGAGTATCGGAGTCATAAGGCACTCCCCACAGGGACCGGACATCCATAGCGTTTCGGCGCCCCGATCCCTGTCACGCCAGGCACAGCGGAAATCGGCCAGTGCCGTGCCACGAAACAAGGCCGCTATCTGGTGCTCAAAAAACGGGCACCGGTCCCGTCCAGCACAACGGCCGTCAGGCGCCCCGTTGCAAACGCGCCCGTATCGATACCGATCCGGTTAGACCGGCACACCGGGCTATCCACCGGGGTGTGCCCGTGCACCACCACCTTTCCGAAGTCCTGTTCCGATTCAAGAAAGTCTTCGCGAATCCACATCATGTCATCGAGCGCCTGATCCTCGAGCGGGACACCGGGACGCACGCCAGCATGTACGAAATAGTATTGTCCGATCTGCACCGAAGGCTTGAGCATCTCGAGAAACCACAGATGCTCACCCGGCAGCCGGCAGGCGAATGAATCACGCAGATCGGCCAGCGCGTTGTCGTCCAGTGAAACAGGCGGCGCGACGCCATAGCTTTTCAATGTCTCGTCCGCGCCGAAACGCCGCCACTTCGGATAGGTCGAGTAGTCCCCGAGAAAATCGAGAAGGGCTTGATCGTGATTGCCGCGAAGATAGTGAATCTCAAAACCTTCAGGCGGTGCCAGAAGCCGGTCGAGCACGCCTTTCGACTGCGGCCCCCGATCCACATAATCGCCTACGAAAACCAGGCTGCTGGTCGTTGCCGTGAGCGCCGCATCCGCCGCGATCTGCCCCAGCAGATCGTCCAGCAGATCGGCCCGGCCGTGAATATCACCAACCGCATAAATCGTATGGGCGCTCGCGGCAGGACGCACCTGTGCCATGGTAGCGAAAACACCGCTCTGATCTAGCCGCATAGCCGATGCGAGGCCCATGGTACGCCCTGTTCACTGTCTCATTGTGGCAGTCCCAATAAGGGGACCAAGGAAATGGAGCAAGATTGAGGCCACTAAACCTGTCTCATTTTAAGCATTTGCGAAGGTCCACACTTGACCGGCGATGGCTCAGGGTGCCCTCTGCCCCCAGTGGCCATCGTCAGCAACTAACGAAATGACCAATCTGTTCCCCGTGATCCTATCTGGCGGCTCCGGTACCCGGCTGTGGCCTATGTCACGGACCGCGTTGCCCAAGCAACTTCTGACATTGCGCGGCCAACGGACCATGATTCAGGAGACCGCGTTACGGGCACAATTGCCCGGTGCCACGCCCCCGCTCCTCATCTGCAATGAGGGTCACCGCTTCCTGGTGGCGGAGCAGATGCGCGCTATTTCGATCGCCCCGCTCGGTATCGTTCTGGAGCCCGTGGCACGCAACACGGCCGCGGCGGCCGCGATCGCGGCATTGACGGTCAGCAAACAGGACGCACAGGGCGTAATACTGCTGCTGCCGTCGGACCACTTTATCGATGACGAAAAGGAATTCTCGGCAGCGGTCGCGAAGGCAGCCATCGTTGCGGCCGAGGGCAAGCTCGTCACTTTTGGAATAACCCCGACCGTTCCTGAAACAGGTTATGGATATATCAAGCGCGCGGACGCGCTTGGCGATGGCGCATATGCCGTTGAATCCTTCGTTGAGAAACCCGATCGCGATACCGCGGCGGGCTACCTGGCGCATGGCGGCTATTACTGGAACAGCGGCATGTTCGCGTTTCGGGCTGACATTTTTCTGGACGAACTGCGCCAATTCGCGCCTGCAATCCTCAACGCTGCCAAAGGCGCATTGGAGGCCGCAAAAGAAGATTTGGATTTTGTGCGTCTGGATGCCGGCAGCTTCTCTGCCGCACCAGCCATCTCAATCGACTATGCCGTGATGGAGCATACCAGGCGCGCCGCCGTCATCCCCTGCACACTGGGCTGGAGCGATGTCGGAAACTGGTCGGCGTTGTGGGAGAATTCGCCACGTGACGATAACGGAAATGCCTTGCAGGGCGATGTGGTCACCATCGCTTCCAAAAATTGCCTCGTCCACGGCGGGCAACAGCTCACCACCCTGCTGGGCGTACAAAATCTCGCCGTTGTGGTGACGGATGACGCCATCCTGGTCGCCGATCAGGCGCACGCACAAGAGGTGAAACAAATCACCGATCATCTGAAATCGGCCAAGCGTGAGGAAGTGGATCAGCACGCCATCGTGTATCGCCCCTGGGGCAGCTATCAAACCGTCAACCGCGGCCCCCGGCACCAGGTAAAGCACATCGTCGTCAAGCCGGGTGGACGCCTGTCGTTGCAGCTTCATCACAAACGCGCAGAACATTGGACAATCGTCGAAGGCAGCGGACAGGTCACGTGCGGAGACAAGGTTTTCATGCTGCGCGAAAATGAATCGACCTATATCCCGCTCGGTGCACGCCACCGTCTCGAAAACCTTGGTGACAAGCCGTTGCGCTTGATCGAGGTGCAGTCCGGTTCCTATCTCGGGGAAGACGATATCGTACGCCTCGAAGATGTTTACGGCCGCACCTCGGAATCACGGTAGCGCCCAGCCTGGAATCCATTGCCAAACAAAAAGGGGCGGCATTGCGCGCCGCCCCTTTATACATGCCCTATAGAATATGGTCCGTTACGCGGCCTTCTTGCGGCGGCGCATGGCGGCAAAGCCCAGAAGACCACTGCCAAGAAGCACCATCGAAGCCGGCTCCGGCGCGCCGGTCACGGTCGGGCCCGTGCCGACATCGACCAAACCGCCATCGATGCCCTGTGTGAAGTCAAAGAAATTATCATACGGATCGCTTGTATCGTTGAGCGTGTACTTGACCTCGCCCAAAGACAGCGTGGCGTAGAAGGCTGCCAGTTGGCTCACGTCGGCCACGAAGAAGCCGGTGTCCAGGATGTTGTTGTTGAACCCCGTGTGCAGGGCGCCCAGAGAATTGCCGCTGCTGTCGGTCTGTTCCGTTTGCACAGAACTGAAATCGCCGCCATTGGCGCCAAACGCAACGCCGTTGAGGGCAAGAAAATTGGCGCCATCGTCAAAGTTGCCCGGCCCGGTATCGCCGTCATAGAGCGAGATACGAACAGCCGCCGACGACAGACCGCCACCAAGGGCCGCAACGACCGCGGGTGTGAAGCCGCCCTGAATGCCAATGGTCAGTGGATTTCCACGATACCCGATAGGCGTACCGTCATTGGCAAAACCGACATAGAGACTGGACGCAGCAAGCTGGCTGACGACGCGGGTGCCATTGGTACCCACCAGGTCCAGCACGATCCCGCCAACGGACGTGATGCCGCCGGGAAGCGCGCCATTCGGCGAAGTGGTTGTGAAAGGAGATGCATTCGCCCCGGTCGCGGCGATCGCGAGCGCGGCAACGGATGCCAATAGAAATTTTTTCATTGGTAAGGTGCCTTTCTTGCATCGGCACGCCATTGAGATTGCAGCGCGGCGTACCTTGATGCCCTCGCCAAGCAAGCCTCATACCAATATTTACAATTTATTCATTATCAAGCACTTGGCTTCTTCGGGCGCATACAGACCTTACGGATTGTAATAAATTATTACATTCCATACATGCTTTGGATACAAACCCTGGCGTGCGGCCTTGGCACGCGGCATCGCACGGCCAGGCTTGGCCGTCCGTTGTGCCTTCTTCAGATCTTTGGGAATGAATGGTGCCAGGGGCAGAATCGAAGAATATGACCAAACGGCTGTAACTACTAGACTAAATTTCAAGAAGACGATGCTCATACCATCAATAGTACCAACACCTAAGCTAAGGACGGCGCTGGCGCGCGGTTGATTCACTGGAGGCACCGGGAGGTGCTTCGATGAGTGATCTGTTTTGGCTGTCGCAGGCGCAGATGCGCCGGATCGAGCGGTATTTTCCGTTGTCTCATGGCGTCGCGCGGGTTGATGACCGGCGTGTGATCTCGGGATCATCTTCGTAATGACGTTGCCCCACAATGGGCTACGCTGGCACGATGCGCCGAAGGATTACGGTCCGCAAAACGATCTACAATCGCTTCATCCGCTGGAGCCGTTTGGGGGTATTCAACCGGATTTTTGCCGAACTGGCAGTCAAGGGCGGCAAGCCCGACCGGCTGATGATCGATGCCACGCACCTCAAGGCGTACCGCACCGCAGCCAGCCTGTTCATCAAAAAGGGGCTATTCCCCGACGTATCGGGCGCACGAAGGGCGGCCTGAACTCCAAGCTGCACGCGGTGTGCGATGGCGCAGGCCGCCCACTGGTTCTGCTGCTCAGCGAAGGCCAGATGAGCGACTACAAGGGCGCCGCGATGATGCTCAATGCCTTGCCGCCGGCCAAAATCTTGCTCGGCGACAGAGGCTACGACGCCGGCCGGTTCCGCAATGCTCTGGCCAGGCGCGGAATCGTCCCATGCATTCCCTCAAAGACCAACCGCAGAATGCCGATCCCGCATGATCGCACGCTCTACCGCCAGCGCCACAAGATCGAGAACATGTTCGGCAAACTCAAAGACTGGCGCCGCATCCACACCCGCTACGACCGCTGCGCCCATACCTTCTTCTCAGCCATTTGCATCGCCGCAACCCTCATCTTCTGGGCCAATCAATGAGTCCTGAGCCTAGGTAATCGGCCGCTCGCGCGGCGGGTGCACGACGAAAATCCACGCGCTGACGGATTGCTTCTGCCGTCCCATCGCGCGCTCCTGCTGACTGGCGGCTGGACCGCGGATTGCAAGGCTGCTGACTGCTGGAACAGTTACCGCAGACGCGTCTCGTGCACGGCGACAAGGGCTATGACGGCGATGCAGTGCGCCGGAAGATCGAGCGCAAGGGCGCGATGCAAAACATCCCGCCCAAAACCAACCGACGCTAGAAAAACTGCTTCTCATCTATCTCTACCGCGACCGCAACGCCATTGAACGTAGCTTTGGCAGACTTCCGCAGGATCGCAACCCGATACGACCGTTCAGCAACCAACTTCCTCGCCGCCGCCTGCATCGCTGCCACCGTCAGCTACTGGTGATAAGTCCGGGTCTAGTTTCTCTAGAGTTTCCGCTCCCATGTAATCCAGATCTGCGTTCTCCTCCACCAGTTGACAAAATGGTACAATTGGTCCACATTTTAAAAAAAAACGGTCCATTTGCATAGGGAGGGAGATTTATGACCGGCAAAGAAAATTTTCAGCCACTTAAAATAGCAGTTCGCCATGCCGGGAGCTTATCACGTCTTTCGGCGCTGCTTCTTGCTGGAGTCGCGTTCTTTTCTACTTCATCTACGGTTTTCGCAGGAGACAGCGGAGCGAATAGCGGGATAGAGGAAGTCGTTGTTACCGCATTTAAGCGCGCACAAGATGTGCAGACCACGCCCTCCACCGTAATAGTGACATCCGGGGAGGAAATTCAGGATGCGGGTGTTACAAGGCTTGACCAAGTGGAATCGGTCATGCCTGGCATTACTATGCAGGCGCCATCCCCCGGCCTCTTCGTCGCTAGCGTTCGTGGGCTAAGTTCCAGCCCGTCCAACAATTCCTTTGAGCAAACTGTGGGACTTTTTGTGGACGGCATTTATGCCGGACATCCTCAAGACTACACGATGGGGTTATTTGACCTTCAGAGTGTCGAATTGTTGAAAGGGACGCAGTCCGCTGTCCTTGGTAAGAACACGAGCGTCGGCGCAATCAATATCGTCACTCAGAAGCCAAAAGGCGAGTTCGGGTATGCTTTGGATTACGCGCACGAATTTGAGCAGGACTCCGACCGCTTCAGCGGTGAAGTGAATTTGCCTCTCACCGACACGTTTGCGATCCGAATTGCGGGTGTCGTTTCCGATGAAGGGGGGTGGATCCACTACCGGCTACGTGGTGGCGACTATCCGCAAACCAAAGAGCGCGGCTTGCGCGGATCGTTCCGTTGGCAATTGCTGCCGAATTTGGACTGGACGGCATATGCCGAAGTGACGACTCGAAATGTGGAAGGGCAGAATCTATTTCTTTTTGGAGACACCAAAGGAAATGCAAAACTCAATGCGGCAGCCTTCGGCGACCCGAGCCTGTCGCTCAGTTGGAACAGTTCCGACGTCACGCCACGCGAGGGTTACAAAATATTCGGCAAGACTGATCCGATGCCTTTTGATGATTTTTCGGCGCATCGCTACAGTTCGATTTTGAATTATGATTGGGGTGGCGCAACTTTAACAGCAACGACGGGATATTCCGACTACAGCGATCGCTATCTCGCGTCCTTTGGCGGCATGCCTGACAGCACGCAACAGCGTTCGCAGAGAGAAAGTGACAAAGCCTTTTCCCAGGAGCTCCGCTTAGTTTCGTCTCCTGCGGATCGTTTTAATTATATTGTGGGCGGATATTACTATCATGATATTTGGTATGTGCTTCAGATGAACGACTATTTGATGTCGCCGGGATTAGCTTCGTATGGCGCGCAGAATAACGGTTACCGACAGACGGTGTCCTCGTGGTCCGGATTTGCGAGCGTGAATTATACCATACTCGACGATTTGGAATTCACCGGCGGATTGCGATACGATAACCAGCAGAAAGATGCGATTTTCACTCGAGAAATTGTCACTCCGGGACCCTTGTCTAAGGTATATCCACCTTATGTCGGTCCTGCCGCGCTCGGGAGGGACGACGATGCTTGGAATTATTCACTTCAATTAAGATATGAATTCGATCACGAGCACATGGTTTATGCGGGGTATTTTACTGGTTCGCGCTTGGGCGGGTTTCAGGCTGTTCCGACCGACCCCGGCACGTCCGCTTATGGCTCGGAAAAGTCAAAGACAATCGAAATTGGCACCAAGCTGGGGCTACCGTGGGGCGGGTATCTGAATGCCGCGCTGTTCAATACGCAGATCGACAAATATCAGTTCGCGTATAACACCGGCATAAATTTCATTGTCCGGAACGACTATGTGCGTTCGCGTGGCGTGGATTTGCAAGCCGTGACCCCAATAATGGACGATCTAACTGCAAAGATAGCGGTCACTTACGCTGACGTGGTCAAGACGCGGGCGGTTGCCGGGGCGATCTCCGGAGAGCCTTGGGCTCCCAAATGGAGCGGCAGCGCTTCTTTGGATTACGCCCGACACCTTTTCAGGAGCTTTGATTTTGACGGCGAGGTGAGTGTCAGTTTTCGCTCTAGGGAATATCTAAACGACGCTTTGAGCTTCCCGCTTCGCTATTCGGACGGGTTTGGGAAGTTGAATTTGCGTTTGGCGGTCAGTGATAGCGAACATGGTATTGAATTGGCGCTAGTCGGACAAAACCTCAACGATGAGCGCGTGATTAAGTACGCGGTGCCGCTATCCATCGCCGGATCCTATTACGTGGTTCCCGATGCGCCGCGTACAATCAGTCTACAGTTGAGCTTAAAGCACTGAGATGGCAAGCACGAGAATTGTACAACAGCGGGCGGGGCTTTATAATTGGTATGTTTTGACCGTTTTGACGCTCACCTATTTATTCAACTTTGTTGACAGGAGTATCGTACCAGCGCTGGCGGAATCGATAAAAGCCGACCTTCGCCTTAACGATCTCCAACTCGGGCTTTTGACTGGGCTTGCATTTGCGGTCCTGTACACTTTCGTGAGCGTACCGTTTGCGCGATTTGCCGATCATTATAACAGAGTGCAAATAATTTCTGTGTCTGTGCTGTCTTGGTCGGTAATGACTGCTATATGCGCCATCACGCAGAATTTTACACAACTCGTATTAGCGCGAGCAGGTGTGGGCATTGGCGAAGCGGGTTCTACACCCGCATCGCTATCAGTTCTGGCGGATTATTTCCCGCGTCAACAACGCGCGACGGCGACGGCGATCTTTTCAATGGGCATTCCGCTCGGAATCATGTGTGGATCAGTCGTTAGTGGAATCATTGCTCAGCGGTTTGGCTGGCGCTTGGCATTTGCAATCGTAGGTGCTCCTGGGATCATTCTTAGCGCTATCTCGTATTTTACTCTCCGAGAGCCCGAACGGGGCACTCAAGATGGGAAGGATTTGCGCTCGGATGGTGTTTCAAGTTTAGTTAGCGTGTTGCGCGTGCTCGTTAACCGGACAAGTTTACGCTATGCATGTCTGGCTGGGACACTTCTTTCAATTTCGACTTATGGAATCTCGAATTTTTACGTTCCGTTCCTTATGAGGGGATTTGGGTTGGCGCTCGCAAAGGCCGCGTCCACTTTCGGTATTGTGTTTGGTGTTACGGCATTGGTGGGTATGTGGATTGGCGGATCACTCGGCGATGTTCTATCAAAATACAATCGACGCTTTTATGGTTGGATACCGGGCTCGGCAATCTTGTGTGCCGTTCCGCTATTGGTTTTGGCCTTTTCGCAGGATGCTTTATACCCTTCGATCGTTTATTTTGGTGTGGCCAACCTATTGGTGAACACACATCTTGGCCCTATGTGGGCTCTCGTCCATGATGAACTGAGCGCAGACATGCGCGCGACCGGTGTTTCAATTTTTCTTTTGCTTTTCACTTTAGTAGGTTTGGGCACCGGCCCGCTGATTGTCGGGGCATTAAGCGACATTTTTGCGAAATCGATCTATGCGGCAGCAAGCATCAATTCAGCAATTTGCAGCATGGGGGCGTTTCATCCCGGTGAAAAAAGTGGGATGCTCTGCTTAGCCGGATCCTTCAGGGGGCTTAGATACGCAATGATGTGTATCGTCCTTTTCACCGCAACATCATCTTTTTGCTTCTTCCTTTCGTCGCGAAGGAAGGGACCGGTATAGCCAACTAAGCTAAGGACGGCGCTGGCGCGCGGTTGATTCACTGGAGGCACCGGGAGGTGCTTCGATGAGTGATCTGTTTTGGCTGTCGCAGGCGCAGATGCGCCGGATCGAGCGGTATTTTCCGTTGTCTCATGGCGTCGCGCGGGTTGATGACCGGCGTGTGATCTCGGGATCATCTTCGTAATGACGTTGCCCCACAATGGGCTACGCTGGCACGATGCGCCGAAGGATTACGGTCCGCAAAACGATCTACAATCGCTTCATCCGCTGGAGCCGTTTGGGGGTATTCAACCGGATTTTTGCCGAACTGGCAGTCAAGGGCGGCAAGCCCGACCGGCTGATGATCGATGCCACGCACCTCAAGGCGTACCGCACCGCAGCCAGCCTGTTCATCAAAAAGGGGCTATTCCCCGACGTATCGGGCGCACGAAGGGCGGCCTGAACTCCAAGCTGCACGCGGTGTGCGATGGCGCAGGCCGCCCACTGGTTCTGCTGCTCAGCGAAGGCCAGATGAGCGACTACAAGGGCGCCGCGATGATGCTCAATGCCTTGCCGCCGGCCAAAATCTTGCTCGGCGACAGAGGCTACGACGCCGGCCGGTTCCGCAATGCTCTGGCCAGGCGCGGAATCGTCCCATGCATTCCCTCAAAGACCAACCGCAGAATGCCGATCCCGCATGATCGCACGCTCTACCGCCAGCGCCACAAGATCGAGAACATGTTCGGCAAACTCAAAGACTGGCGCCGCATCCACACCCGCTACGACCGCTGCGCCCATACTCTTCGTCGGCCTTTGCTGCGTGGCCGCGTAAGCCAGGCATAGAAGCCCCCGTGCGAGACACCGAGCGCCGCCCCGCACCTCCAACCGACCGGCCAGATCCCCCGGTGCTTCGCGATGAAGGCGAACCTTATTGGCTCTCCTTCGCGAAGTAGACCGCGGCTTTTTTAGGATGTCTCGCTCGGCTTTGAGCTTCGCCACTTCCCGCTTCAATCGCGTGATCTCGGTTTGCTCCGGGCTCTGTCGCCCATTGCCAGGGAACGCCTGCACCGGATCGTCTCCAAACGCCATCACCCAATAGCGCAGGACCGTCTGATGCACACCGAGACCGTGTGAGGCCGGGCATACGACACGCCCCGTTCCTTAATCAGCTTCACAGCCTCAAGCTTGAACTCGCGCGCAAACTTCCTTCATTCTATAACCCACCTCCAGTTCCATAAAAGCCCCGAACTCGGTGTCTTCGAAACCGGGGACAGGCCAGGTCATCGCAGAAATACTTTTTAAGGGGTCCGGACCCTAAGTCCGAAAGAAAAGAGATAGACAAATGCGCACATGTTCATCAACAACGTCCGAATTAAAAGGGGATTTTCTCATCATCTTTTCGACTTCGCCTGACAGCATAAAGATACGCGTAGCGGCCCCGACAAAGACGTAATCTAGATGATAGGGATCGCCATGGATATAGCAGCCTGCTTTTTGCGCAGCGCGTATCAACACGGCACGTTTATCAAAGATGTGACGGAGATGCTCGTTTACAAGCCAATCAAGCCGTTTGCTTTGCGTGAATGCGACGTGTGCCATTATACGATGAAAATTGACGTTGTTGGCGCTGAAACGAATAAACTCTTCTGAAATAAGTCGAAGAGTAGTAGTTTCATCCACGCCACGCAGTCCCTCGAGCCTCGAGTCGAACGCGCTTCTATAGTTGGTGAGAATGCTGGTGATCGCCGTCTGCCATAGTTTTTCTTTGTTCTGGAAGTGATATGTTAGAAGCGGATGTTTAACGCGTGCTTTGGTGGCGATTACGCGGGTCGACGTACCCTCATATCCGTTTTTGGCGAATTCTGTTACTGCGGCCGTCAAGATTTTGTGGCGTGTAACTATTGTTCGCTGTTGAAGAGGCTTTTCACGGCTTCGTGAGCGGGCCTTGATAGACGTTTTTGCTACCTTTCTCATTTTTTGTCCCCGATCGATCAAAATACATTATGGAACTTGCGCCGATTTCCTTGTTGCATTCTAGGCCGGGACCCATAAAAAGCATTTCTGCGACAACAGTTTTGCGATTCACTGTTGACGTGCACCCCGATATGCCCTCGTTTAAGTGCCGATAATCTTCATTGCTCCGCGACATTACTGGCCAGTCGACAGCACGAAGAAGGAAGAATTTTGTAGCCCGAATGCTCCAAAATTGGGACAAGTTCAATGAAGAACGGGCCCTACCTTCGCTTGGATGAAAGAAAGGGCTTGACGGTCAGAACTGTTCATCCGCAGGAGGCAATGCCATATCACAAGGCTGTAACAGGCAAGATATTCGACTGGAATTCTGCCAAAGCCGCCCCAGCGATTCTGGGATCGAACGCTCGTTCATGAGCAAGTTCTGTCAAAATGCCAAGATCCTTTAGCATATTTTCAGCGGAGCGGCGCGGGAACGTGCCACTAGCCAGCAAAGGCGCAAATAATTGGCTCAATTTAGAACTTGCAGCCGCCCCCTCCAAAGCGTCGATAACAGTGTTTCCGTCTAAGCCGAAAAGTCCTGCAAATCGGAACATTTCCGACCATATAGCTAAAGTCCCACACACGACCATTTGATTGCAGGATTTTACCAGGAGCCCGCTGCCAGCGGGCCCCATCGCTAGCACCCTTCGGCAATACTGTGAAATAAACTCTTTTACCGGGCGCGTGTCGCCATCCCGTCCGCCAAGCCAGGCAATCAGATCACCGTGCTGTGCTGCGTTGGGACCGCCGGACAGCGGAGCATCAACCCAAGCGATGCCTGAAGATTGAAGTGACTGATTTCCAAATCGTTGACAATCTTCGGGCGCGATCGTCGTGTGATCCACGATTATCATACTTGACGAGGCGCTATTCATGACCCCATTTTGACCGAACACAACGGATTCAACCGCCTGCGCGTTTGTCAAACAAAGAAATACGAATCTAGCGCCGACAGCAGCGTCGGCGGCCGATGTCGCGGGGATTGCACCAAGCGCTGCGGCTTCAGCAATTTTGGCGGGTTCCAGGTCCCATACTTTGATCCGATGTCTCAAAGATAACAACTTTGAAATGATCGGCAATCCAAGGCGTCCGGCCCCGACCCATCCCAACTGTGCCATTGATCGCACTCGCTAGCTTTTCTGAATTCTACCCATAGTCAGGACGCGCGCATGTAGGCTTCAATAGATTCCGGCCCTTGGACAAGAATCTGCGCATTGGTGTTGATGTCCACGCTCCTGGGCATCAGAACATCTGCGGGACGCACACGATATTCCAGCGCACTCGCCGGTTCCGATGGTTCTTTGCCGTTCAGAAGATCTTTCACGCCCGAGAGCAAGCGCTTGCGCACCGCTATGATTGCGGTGTCAGATGCCGTCAGTCTTTCACGGCTTCGATCAAGGATTGGGCCACCGCCTTGGTTTGCCGTCACAGCGTAGTCTTGCAGTGGGATTGACTCGATGCCGGTGAAAGAATTTTCCTTTTGATCTCTGCGGTCAATAAGGTAATCGTTTCCCGCGTTGCCCTGAGTAAAGTAAGTCCCCGGCTTCATTGCTGGAAAGAGCTTACCGCTGTGTACGAGATCCCAGTCTTGATTGGTAAGTTCTGCATCAATACGGCTATAAATGCGAATATGCATAGTGTTCACATCATCTATCGGTATCCGAATATTGGTTATGAACGGCCTATTGCTGGGACTTGCCACAAGCGTTGCGTTCGGCACGAGCCACTGACTAAACCGCCAATGGTAATGATCCGGCCCGGCATCGCGCTGTGCGGCTAGCAACAATCCATAGTTCATCGATACGACGTTATAACGAGGGGCTGTATCATCGAAGATGAACTTCGAGAGTGGTACGGGTCCTGCGCCTCTATGCAGGAAGGAAACGTGGCTCGAATCTACATCTCCTTCCATTGACTGCAGCCAATTGGTAGGGATGATCATCTTCTGAATGTATCGATGCGTAGCGGGGAGGTTGAAAACTTCCGCGGCAGGGAATTCTGGCATAAGGTCGCGCGGGCCAAGATACGCCCATATGATACCGCTACGCTCTACTGTCGGATATGATGTTATCTTCATGTTTTTTCGGATGCGGTCTCCGTCCGGCGCATTTGGAAGATCAACGCATCTCCCTTCAGTATCGAACTTCCAGCCATGATAGACGCAACGCAGACCGCAGTCTTCATTGCGTCCCCAAAAAAGCTCCGCGCGCCTGTGCGGGCAGTAAGCGTCGACCAAACCAATTTTGCCGTTTGTGTCTCGAAAGGCAACTAGTTCTTCGCCCATCAATTTGACGCGAACTGGCGGGCAATCCGGCGCGAAAATTTCCTCCGAAAGAAGCGCGGGCGTCCAAAATCGCCTCAAGTATTGGCCCATTGGAGTGCCAGGCCCGACGCGAACCAGCAATTCATTATCTTCATGTTTCAGCATTTTTTTCTCCCTGTGGGCTCACCATATCACAAACTTGACATGAGGTCAGTTGTTATGTCAATAATTTGCTCAAATGGACAGTTTTCTGAAACGCCAATCAAAAAATCTATTAGCATGGCGCGGAATGGATAGGTAAGACAGTGGGGATTTCAGAGGCGATGCTTGGTCGGGCGGCGAAGTTGTCCGCAGCCAGCCTGTACGAAGCGGCAGGTCGGAAGGGGTGCTTGCCCGCAAAAATAAAGCCACTGGCGCCCAGCATGCGCGCGTGTGGACCGGCATACCCTGTACGGTGTGCCGAGGGAAACAACCTCCCGATACATCAGGCGCTTGCGAGTGCCCGATCTGGTGATGTGCTTGTAGTTTCTGTGGAAGGCGACCCGGAATTCGGATTTTGGGGTGAAGTTATGGCGACTGCCGCAATCGCGCGTGGCGTTGCTGGGATTATCCTAAATGGGGGGGTGCGGGATAGTTTGCGACTGATCGATCTGGGGCTTCCGACATTTTCTGAAAATGTCAGCATCCGTGGCACCGCAAAAGATTTGTTTCCCTCAAAAACCGCAGTCGGCGAACCCGTCTGCCTAGGTGATGCGCACGTTTGCCCTGGGGATTTGGTGCTTGGTGATGCCGATGGGGTTGTCGTCCTCGCGCCGGAGGTGGCTTGTGTCGCAATTCCTGCAGCTGAACAGCGCGACCTAAAGGAATTGAAAATTCTCGATCGAATTCGTAACGGCGCCCTCACCCTAGATATCTATAAACTTCCAGTAGTACGAGAAATCCACCCATGATTATTGATTCGCACGCGCACTTAGTCGCGCCGTCTTCGCTTTACGCACATCGAAGCCAGTTGGCCGTGTCTGGCGGGCAATATGGCGATCCTTACCGAGCGTCGGTGAGTCAAAAAGACTTGGAAGAGTCGGCGGCGCAAAATGTGAAGATCATGGATGGCGTTGGGACAGATGTTCAAATTCTATCGCCTCGTCCGTTCCTCATGATGAACGGAAGAGCCCGATGGGAGGATATTACGAGCTGGGTATGGGATCAGAACGATACAATCGCGCGCACGATTAACCTATATCCGTCCCGTTTTCGTGGAGTCGGCGCTCTGCCGCAGCAGGAAGGTCGGTCTGCCACATTCTTGTTTGACGAAATCAAACGTGTCGAAGATCTGGGATTTGTTGGCGTCCTCATCAATCCCGATCCCGGTGAAGGAAGCGGTAGCACGCCGCCTCTTGGTAATCCTTATTGGTATCCCCTTTACGAAAAATTGTGTGAGATGGACTTCCCCGCACACATTCACAGCGGCAACTGCTGCAACGGCCGTGAGACTTACGATGAACATTTCATATCGGAAGAGAGCATAGCAATAACTTCGATCTACCGCGCTGGCGTGTTTGATCGATTTCCAGAATTGAAGATTTTGGTGAGCCATGGCGGTGGCGCGATACCTTATCAAATAGGCCGTTGGCGGTCGCATCGAGAAATGGCGCGTGCCGCTGGAAGGATTGCCAAGGATGCGCCATCCTTTGACGATGTATTGAAACGATTCTGGTTCGATACTGTTCTTCATAATCAAGGCTCGTTGAAACTGCTGTTCGATGTCGTGGGAGCAGATCGCTGTTGTTTTGGGACGGAGCGTCCAGGCAGTGGCTCGGGACTGGATTCCCAAACGGGGCGGCCCTTCGATGACCTGAAGCCGGTGATTGAGGGCATGCCAAATCTCTCGACGAGTGATTTGCACAACATTTTCGAAGGAAATGCCCGTCGACTTTTTAATCGCCTGGGTACGTGACATGGCTAACCTTGTGCTCGGTTTAGGAACTTCACACACTCCTTTGCTCACATTGCCGTCGAAAGAATGGAGCCATCGAGCAAATGCTGACTATGGCAATTCTCAGTTAAATCTGTCCGATGGCCGCTCGGTAAACTATGAAGAGCTACTCTTGGAAGTTGGCGGTCGTTATGAAAATGATATCACGCTTGATATTCTGGAGAGGAAGGCATTGGCTTGCCAACGCGCCCTCGATCGAATGGCCGACGAGATCGAAGCGGTATCGCCTGATGTTGTTGTAATTGTGGGGGATGATCAGAGAGAATTGTTCTCTGCCGCAAATCAGCCTGCGATTTCAGTTTTTTACGGCGAAGAAGTGAAAACGTCTGACACGTTTGGGCGCGAGGGCCTCCCTCAATGGCAGCGAAAAGTTGGGGAGGCTTATCTTATGGAGCGGGCCCATACACTGCGCGGATCTCCAGAACTTGGCCTTGACGTTATTCAGGGTCTTTTGGATCGTGGCATCGATATTGCGACGTCCCAATATGTGGTTAGTGCAGACGGCGCGGGATTCGGACATGCGTTCGGATTTGTGGTGAAGCGATTGTTCAGAGGACGTAACATTCCTATACTGCCTCTTTTGATAAACACATATTATCCGCCCAACGTACCGAGTCCTGCGCGCTGCTATGAAATAGGTCGCGCTTTAAGGGCCGCTCTGGAGCGGAGCGCGTTTTCCATTAGAGTTGCCATTATAGCTTCGGGTGGATTGAGCCACTTTGTTGTTGACGAGGCTCTCGACAGAAGTGTGCTCGATGCAATCAGGCGCACCGATGTTGCAGCATTGAAAGCTATACCAAGGGATGCCCTGAACTCCGGTTCTTCTGAGATTTTGAACTGGGTGCTGACCGCTGGTGCGCTCGAAGGCATCCCGCTGACTTGGTGCGAGTATCAACCGCTATATCGCACGCCGGCCGGAACAGGGATAGGAGCCGCGTTTGCGGCTTGGCGCGTCTAGTTTCGCGAAAGGAACAAAGGTGTTCGTCCGACGCAGCATCAATATCGTTGGGTTCAGCCATGGAAAGCAGCCCATCCCCGCAGCCTCGCGTGTCGGCCCGCTCGTTGTGACTGGTGGTGTCTATGGACTGAATAGGGAGACGGGCGCGCTTCCGAATGATGCGTCTGAGCAAGCGAAGCTGATGTTTGAAAACCTTCGAAGTATACTCGATGCAGCAGGCGTGACTTGCGAAAGCGTCGTACGCATGACGATTTTTGTAAGGACTCCCGCCATACGGGACGTTGTGAATGCGGAGTGGGTGAAAATGTTTCCAGATGCTTCGTCGAGGCCTGCGCGCCACACCATTCAAAACGATAACTTGCCGGAAAACATGCTTGTCCAGTGCGATGCGATAGCATTCGCGAGTGGTACATAGGCTCAGTGTCGGAAGAGTCATCTCTGGCCTCGCTTCCGGCAGATCCGAGATTTTTTGTGGGACAGCTTAGCTTTCTGTCAAATCAGCGGTGTTTCCAAGAATGGCTACGATACTCGAAAGACTTGTTCTGCTAGATACATGTGCAGTGTCTGATGCTTTGGACAAACTCAACCTGCGTGGTGCCGTTTGGGGATTGGGGCCGTTGACTGTGCGGCGGCGCGTTGCGGGCAGAGCGGTTACGGTCAAGCTTGGCCCGCCATTAAAAGGTACCCCTAAACAGCATCTAGGCGTAGGCGCAATTTTGGCGGCGCACGAGGGCGATATCATAGTTGTTGAGCATCGAGGCCGATTGGATACAGCCGGATGGGGCGGTCTCTTGAGCCGCAGCGCTGTGAAGAAGGGTGTTGCCGCTGTCGTTATCGATGGTGCGTGCCGCGACGTGGACGAGTGCATCGAACTCGGACTTCCTATCTACGCGCGGCAACCTGTTCCCGTTACGGCGCGCGGACGCGCCGTCGAGCACAGCTTTAATGAGGCCATCGTTATTTGCGATGTCGTCGTGAAGCCTAGTGATCTGGTTCTCGCGGATGGCAATGGCGTTGTCTTCATAGATGCGGTGGCCGCTGATGATGTTATCTTGGCGGCCGAAGAGATCTTTGCGCGCGAACAATTTATGGCAGGAGCCATTGATCGCGGCAGATCCGTTGGCGAAGTTATGGATGCGGAATATGAAAAAATGCTCATCAAAACGGGATAAGGTCATGGAAGATGTGGCGGCAAGGCTGAAGGCAATCGGAGTGACGTCGCTGTCCGATGCCCTAGATAGGTTGGGTATCGATGGCCAATGCCTCGGCATCATGGGATTTACCCGGGAAATGAGCTTTGCGGGCCCTGCCTTCACCGTCCGGATGGTGCCGGTAGGGCAAACTGGTGGTTCGGTTGGCGATTACATCGACGACGTGAAACCGGGTCAGGTTGTAGTTTTGGACAACAATGGCCGCTTAGATGCTACCGTTTGGGGAGATATTCTGACGCTCGTCGCTCACCTTAATGGGATTGCCGGTACTGTGATCGATGGCGTGTGCCGCGATGTTGGCCGGAGTATCCAGTTAGATTATCCGGTCTTTGCAAGGGCAAATACCATGCGAACGGGCAAGGATCGGGTAACTGCGGACGCATACAATGTTACGATCCAGGTCGCAGGGGTGCGCGTGTCACCTGGAGACTGGGTCGTAGGAGACGGCGACGGCGTAGTTTGTATTCCATCTGACGCTATCGAAGGGATTCTTCACACGGCGGAGAAGATCGAGGCAGCGGAGCAGAAAATCCGCGATGCCGTGCAGGCCGGCTCACGTCTCGACGAGGCGCGCGCCAAGGCGGGTTATCATTCTCTGCAATCAAGGGCTGAGCCACAGGCTAGGAACGATTAGCATTTTGCGTAAGTGCTTGCGTCGGTCAGACAAGATCTGATACTCGTCACGGCTAAATTTCGTGCAGCAAGTGCTTAATATCACGCGGTTCAGCGGTTTTTAAATTGAAGCGCAGCGCCGTATTGCGCCAAAATAGTTCCGCAGTGTAGTGCAGCAACTGCAACTTGACCTGAGCTCCTGAACCTCCTCCAAAAATGGGTATGTGGGCTGTCCCCGGTTCGGATGACACGCGCTTAAGCTAATCCTGCCTTCCTCTCGAAGTCCATTGGGCTCAGATATCCGATTGTCGAGTGCCTGCGCTTGGTATTGTAGAAGCGTTCGATGTAGTCGAACACGTCGGCCTTGGCTTCATCCCTCGTGCGATATGTCTTTCTTGCGGTGCGCTCCGTCTTCAGCGAGGAGAAGAAGCTCTCCATCGCCGCGTTGCCCAGACATTGCCCGAGCGGCTCATCGAGCAGGTGACGCCATGATCGGTTATCAGCCGCTGGAACTGCTCGGATGTGTACTGGCTGCCGCGGTCGGAGTGATGCAGCAAGGCGCGCGGCTTGCCCCGGCGCCAGATCGCCATCACCAACGCGTCGGTGACGAACTGCGCCGTCATGGTTGCGCTCATCGACCAGCCCACCACACGCCGGGAGAACAGATCGACCACCGCCGCAACGTACAACCAGCCTTCGGCCGTCCAGATGTAAGTGAAATCGGCAATCCATTTGCGGTTCGGAGCGGCCGCTTCAAAGCTGCGGTCGAGCACGTTGGGCGCGATGGCGCCGGCCTGCCGCTCACCCAAATCGGTCGGCAGCCGGCGCCGTCGCGGACGCGCTTTAAGCCCGTGGTTGCGCATCAATCGCTGAACGCGATGCAGGCCGCAGACAGCTCCATCTTCGATCAGATCGTGCCACACCCGCCTGGCCCCATAGGTCCGGTCGCTGGCCAGGAAGCTCGCGCGGACCTGGGCTCCCAGCTCTTCGTCGCTGCGGCTGTGTTGGCTGCGCGGCCGCGTCAGCCAGGCGTAGAAGCCACCGCGCGAGACACCGAGCGCCCCGCACAACCATACCGCCGGCCAGACCACCCGGTGCTTCGCGATGAAGGCGAACTTCACGTGCTCTCCTTCGCGATGTAGGCCGCGGCTTTTTTTTAGGATGTCGCGCTCGGCCTTGAGCTTGGTGACCTCGCGCTTCAGCCGTGTGATCTCGGCCTGTTCCGGACTCTGCCGCCCGTTGCCGGGAAAGGCCTCTACCGGATCGTCAGCAAATGCTTTTACCCAATTGCGCAGCACCGTCTGGTGCACGCCGGGGTCGCGCGAGGCCTGCGCATACGCAACGCCCCGCTCCCTGATCAGCCTGACAGCCTCAAGCTTGAACTCCCGCGCAAACTTCCTTCATTCCATGACCCACCTCCAGTTCCATAAGAACACCTAACTCGGTGTCTTCGAAACCGGGGACAGGCCAATGTACCCAAGACGACAAAGTCACGCCGCCTTGCCTAATCTCATTTCTGACTGTCGATCCGATCCGGTTTCTCATTCTTGAGTGCGGGGCTTCCGCGCCTGCGCCAGAGCGTAAGGGTCTGTTCGCGCGTTTCGGACTGGAGCGTAAAGGCCAGTTCAAGGAAGCCACCGTAAAGCGCCGCGCGATCGTCGTTCGCGAGTTCCACCAGCCCGGATTTTGTGACCAGGCCACCGAGTTCGATCAGATGTTTGGTGCGCTCGCGCCGCTTCACCACCCACTCCCGCGTGTCATGTCTCGCGCGCTGTGCTTCCAGGCGATCTCTGTGGGCCGCCGCCCGCCGCAGCGCTCGCTGTGTTGCCACCAGATTTGCGCGGAGCTGACTTGGCTGTTCCCCGAAAGAACTCCGCACCCCGTTTGCGCCAGCGCTCCTTCTCGGCGGTGTCGTTTGTCTCGGCGATCGCGAGCAATCCACCAGCCAGCATTTCCGTATCGAGCGCGTCTGCGCCGGTCGCAACGATCAGCTCGCCAAGCTGACGCCGCTTGTTCTCCTTGAGCGCCTTGGTCTTGTCGGTCAGAGTTTTCAGAGCGGCATCGAAGTCGCGTGGTTTGCGCATTGTCTGTCTCCTTGTCGATTGTCCTGTTAGGATAAGCGTTGCGCCCGCCGATTGCTGCATTGTGCGTGAGACAGCGTGGCATGGTGCGATCCCTCACGAGAATCTTTTTCGGGAGGGCGCGCTTATACGTCGTGCCGACGTGCGCTTCGAAGCGTATGACCATCGGCATGGCGATCTATCATTTCTCCGCGAAGATCATCAGCCGCGCCAACGGATCGAGCGCGCTGGCCTCTGCCGCCTATCGCTCCGCCTCCCGGCTTCACGACCAGCGCCTGGACCGCCATCACGACTTCACGAACAAAAGCGGTGTCGTTCATTCGGAGGTGATGACGCCGGATGGCGTTCGGCAAGAGTTTCGGGAACGCGAGCGGCTATGGAATGCGGTTGAAGCGGCCGAGAAGCGGAAAGACGCGCAACTGGCCCGCGAAGTGGAGTTTGCCATTCCGCGCGAAATGGATCAGACGCAAGGGATCGAGCTGGCGCGGGACTTCGCGCAAAGGGAGTTTGTGCCGCGGGGCATGATTGCCGACCTCAATGTCCATTGGGACATTGGCGCAGACGGTGCGCCCAAGCCGCATGCGCATGTCATGCTCACCATGCGCAGCGTGGACGAACAGGGCTTCGGCGCCAAGGTGCGGGACTGGAACCGCGTCGATCTGCTGGAGCATTGGCGCGAAGCCTGGGCCGTCCATGTCAACGAGCGCCTGGCCGAGCTTGGAATCGATGCGCGGATCGATCACCGCTCACTGGAAGCCCAAGGCATCGATCTGGAGCCGCAGCACAAGATCGGCCGCGCCGCGCGGTCACGGGCCGCGGACGGATTGGAAGCCGACCGTCTGGATGAACATCGCGAGATCGCGCGCGAGAACGGCGAGCGGATCATCCGCGATCCAACGATTGCGCTCGACGCCATCACGCGCCAGCAGGCCACGTTTACAGAGCGCGATCTGGCGATGTTCGCGCATCGCCATTCCGATGAGTTGGAGCAGTTCAACGCCGTCATGGGAGCCGTCCAGAGTTCGCCGGAGTTGATCCGGTTGGGCCGTGATGGACGCGGCGAAGACCGCTTCACCAGCCGCGAGATGATCGCCGTCGAAGAACGGTTGCACCGCGCCGCCGAGTTGATGGTGGAGCGCACGCGGCATCGCGTTCGCGAGAGCAGCGTTTCGCACGCATTGAAGCGCGCCGAGTCTGACGGTCTTGTCCTGTCACGCGAACAGCGCACCGCCTTCGCGCACGTGACGGAAGCCCACGATCTTAACATCGTGGTCGGCTATGCCGGCGCGGGCAAATCGGCGCTCTTAGGTGTAGCGCGCGAGGCTTGGGAAGATTCCGGGTTCCGCGTGAGCGGTATCGCTCTTTCCGGTATCGCCGCCGAGAACCTCGAAGCCGGGTCTGGCATCGCGTCACGCACCATCGCGAGCCTGGAGCATCAATGGAGCCAAGGCCGCGAGATTCTAAATGCGCGGGACGTGCTGGTCATCGATGAAGCCGGGATGGTCGGCTCGCGCCAGTTGGAGCGGGTTTTGAGCGAAGCCGAACGGCGTGGCGCCAAGGTGGTTCTGGTCGGCGATCCCGAGCAGCTTCAGGCCATCGAAGCGGGCGCCGCCTTCCGCTCCATTACCGAGCGCGCGCCGCATGTCGAGATCACAGAAATCCGCCGCCAGCGCGACGGCTGGCAGCAGACCGCCACCCGCGAACTCGCCACCGGACGCACGAACGAAGCCCTCGACGCCTATCGCGGTCACGGCATGGTCCATGTCGCAGACTCGCGCGATGAGGCGCGCAGCAACTTGATCAAAGGTTGGGAGCGGGATAGCGCCGAGACACCCGGCAAAACCCGCATCATTCTCACCCACACCAACGACGAAGTGCAGGCGCTTAATGAACTCGCGCGCGGACGGCTCAAGGAACGCGGCGAGCTGGGAGAAGATGTTGCAATCCATGTCGAGCGCGGCGCGCGGGACTTTGCGGCGGGCGACCGCGTGATGTTCCTCAAGAACGACCGCGGGCTGGGCATCAAGAACGGCTCGCTGGGTATCGTGGAGACCGTCAATTCCAAACACATGGACGTGCGGCTCGATAGCGGCCGGATTGTCGGCTTTGATCTGAAAGATTACGCCCATCTCGATCAAGGCTACGCCGCCACCATCCACAAGGCGCAGGGTGTTACCGTCGATCGTGTGCATGTGCTGGCGACGCCGGGCCTGGATCGTCATGGGGCCTATGTCGCCCTATCGCGCCATCGCGAGTCCGTGGCGCTTCACTATGGCCGCGACGACTTCGCCGACGACGCCCGGCTTGCGCGCGTCCTGTCGCGCGACCGCGCCAAGGACATGGCGAGCGACTACACGCGGGAAGATCGAACGCCGGATCATCCCAAGCCGGAACGCGCGCCCGAACCGCGCCGGACCCGCAGCATCTTCACCGGATTCCATGCGAACCCGGTTGCGCGGCAGCCGATGGTGGCGGACGCGGCCAGCGAACCGGCGTCCGCGCTGCAACAGGCTGTCCGCCGTTATGCGCGCAGTGTCTTGGACATCGCCAAGATGGAGGAACTCAATCTTCCCATCTTGCCGCATCAGGTCCAGGCGCACGAGCGCGCTGGCGTTGCCCTGGATATGATCCGTCCCCATGCGTCGGCCGATCTTGGCAATGTTTTTGCCCGCGATCCGGCATTGGCGGAAGACGCCGCTATCGGAAAGACGCGAGCCACCATCCGTGCCATGCAGATGGAAACGGAGATCCGGACCAATCCTGAACTCCGCGCCGACCGTTTTGTCACCCGCTGGCAGAGCCTGGACCGCCAGCGTCTGCGCTTCGACCGCAACGGCGACTGGCGGGGCGAGCGCAATGTCCGTGGCACGATGGCCGATTTGGCCAAGAGCCTGCATCGCGATCCGCAACTGGAGTCGATCCTGCACAGCCGCAGACGTGAGCTTGGTATTGCGATGGAGAGCGGTCCCAGCATCGGGGGAAGCCTGATGGAATATCTGGGACGCGGCCGGAACCTGGGCTTGAGCCTCTAAGGAGAGCGATATGACGGACGCGCAAGAAGCGGCAACACCGCAGGAGAACATTGATCCGGCCGCGCTCGCGTTCGAGGAACTGCGTCAGGAGGTGGCGTTGACGCGGCGCGCGGTCGCCGGGCTGGCGGCGGAGCGCGCCGCCATTGAGATTCCCGATTACAGCGAGACGTTGGGCAAGATCGTCCAGAGTTCGGCGGTGACCGCAAAAAACCTCAAGGCGCTTGCGGAACATCCCATCCTCCACGCGACTGTACAGGATTGGGCCGATGCGATCGTGAAAGCGAACACGCCGGCCCGGCATGCCAGTCAGAACGCTCTTGCGAACCTTCACAGCCAATTGTCCCAGGTGGCCGATGACATGGCCGCGTCGCTGCGCAAGGCCCGCACGGCCGACAGTCAGCGCCAATGGCTGCTGTGGACATTCGGCGGCGGGTTGCTCGCCGGCGTCCTGCTCGGCATCTTCGCCATCTTGCCGCTCGTCCATGCTCTTTGAGGTAGTGAAGGTCTGATCGCAAAAATAATTTTGCACCGACCACTGTCCGCGCGCGCGTTCGTTCGCGTTCGTCTCCATGCGTGAAGGCACGCCGGCATTCGACGGTTACGGATGCGCGTTGAAATAGGCGCCGTTGACTCCGCATGGATGCGCGCAAATCTATTTGCCGTGGTCAGATCGGATGCTGGAATGCCAGAGCCCGAGAAAATCCTTCGCATGCGCACGGTACTTGATCGCACGGGACTCAGCAGGTCCACGATCTATCGCAAGGTGCGCGAGGGGACGTTTCCGCGTCAGGTTGAGATCAGCGAGCATTGCCGCGGCTGGCGCGAGTCCGCCATCAATCGCTGGATCGCCGATCCTGCTGCCTACCGCGAGAACATCGCCGCTGAACCGCTTCCCGCGAGCGTGGTCCTCACGCGACCGCGATTGCTTGCATAGCGCGGTCATCATCGATCATAGCGCCAGTTTCCCGTTTTCTTTGCTGCATCCCGTGAGAGTGCCGGGCCGCGGCACGCGGTCAAGCCCGCGCGTTCCGCGCCCCTTCGGGCTTCGGGGCTTGACCGCGTGCCTCTCCGGCCCGGCATACGCTTGGGATGCGCGAAACGGGGGTGGGAGGGTTTCTCCTGTTTCCAACTTGCCGATCCTTCTGAACTCTTGTTGATGATGATGTATGATGATGGTTTGTGAGGCCGCAGCGTAGAAAAGAGGGCTACGTAGCAAAAAAAGGCCATTGATTTTGTTCGTGGCCGTGCAAAGTTTTTCGTGGGGGCCTGCTCTTGTTCACGAGGCCACAATGATCCGCGACAACACATCTGACCGCACGGCGACCGATTTCGCTCAAACCACCGCGGCTTCTGTCCGCGTTTCCGCACGCCGGACGCCACCGATCGAAATTCCGTTCATGCAGCGGCCCACCTGCACCATCAAGGAGGCGTGCAAGGCTGCGGGTATGGGCCGGACGAAGTTCTACGAACTCATCAAAGGCGGCGTGATCAAGATTACGCCGGTTGGCCGGCGCCGCTTGGTGCAGGTGCCGTCGCTGCTGAAGTTTCTGAAAATCGCAATCGATGATGGCCAATATACGGGCACTGAAAAACTCTAATTTCCTTCGGCTTTTCGATGCGCTGGAAAGGCAACAACCATGCCTGTTCTGCGAAGAATGTCGAGGTGATCCGCCCACCAAGACAGCATTCGAACGCGCTCGCCCCAATGTTCGCCCCGGGCGTAAGCACGTCGAATATCGTTGCCCTCAACATGACCGAGTTGGCGCTCGATGGCGTCCGCATGCCACTGCCCAGCTTCGTTCAACATGGTGGAGGCAACGGCTCTAAAACCGTGTGCGGTCATTTCGTCTTTTGCGTATCCAAGCCGGCGTAGCGCCCCGTTCATCGTATTTTCCGATATGGATCTGCGCACGGTCAGAACACTCGGAAACAACAGGTCGGATCGACCAGTAATTTGGTTTAAATCGCGGAGTATATCCAACGCTTGTTTTGGCAGTGGCGACCGATGTGGCCGGCGCATTTTGGTGCGTTCTGCGGGGATCGTCCAAATGGCCTGATCCAAATCAAACTCCTGCCACTGCGCCGCCCGCAACTCGCCAGGCCGTGGAAAGAGTAACGCCATGAGCTTCAAGGCGGCTTTCGTGGTGGGCTGGCCGTCGAAGGTCTCGATGGCTCTCAGGAGGCCGCCGAACTTTTGTGAATCTAAGATTGCGGCACGGGGGGTGATCGTCGGGGTCGCAAGCGCTCCAGCCAGTGCTACGGTGGGATCGTGTTCGGCGCGGGTTGTTGCAATTGCATAACGAAACACGCTGCCGATGGTCGAGCGTAATCGACGGGCCGTCTCCAGCCGCCCGCGTTTTTCCACCTGACGCAAAACTACCAGAACTTCCGCGGACTTGATTTCGGCGATGGGACGATTGCCAAGAAGGGGCTTTGCGAAATCGAGCAGCCATTCGACCTTTTTCATCGTGGCTTGCGCGCGATTTTGCGCCTTCAGCTTTGCGATGTATTCGTCGGCCACGACGGAAAAGGTACAAGCCTGCGAAAGCTGTTTGGTGAGCTTTTCGAGACGGGCATTCGCAGCGGGATCGACACCACTTTCCAGCGCCTTCTTTGCCTCGTCTCGTTTCGCCCGCGCCTCGGCGAGCGAGACCTCCGGATAGGTGCCAAACGCGACCATCTTCTGTTTGCCGGCAAACCGATACTGGAGCCGCCACAGACGACCACCAGAGGGCGTAAGCAACAAGTGCAAGCCGCCGCCATCTGACAGCTTTCTTGGCCGGTTTCCGGGTCTGCTTTTGCGGACGGTGGTGTCCGTCAAGGGCATGTGTTGGTATCCGGTTTGTTGGTACTTTGGAAATTCCAACAAAAGTACCAACAAAAGTCGCAACTAGGAAGGGACTTCGCCGAACGGACGTGGACGCAATTTTTATAAAATCCCTTTTGGCTCAGTTATTTACTGAACAGCCCTGAACCTTTGCGAACAAACGCGAACGGGTAATGGTGCCCAGGGGCGGAATCGAACCACCGACACGCGGATTTTCAGTCCGCTGCTCTACCGACTGAGCTACCTGGGCTTACCGTGCCGCCGGAAAGCGCTGCTTTTAGAAGAGGCTGCAGGCACTG
>Ga0209963_1000699_pt1 | contig 33730 bp, 24 predicted proteins | sample ThiBio_1000_biof_2_FD_183957 | JGI IMG/M metagenome (GOLD analysis project Ga0209963, IMG submission 183957) | Wastewater bioreactor microbial communities from Cape Town, South Africa - Thiocy_cont_1000_biof (SPAdes) | ecosystem: Engineered > Bioreactor > Thiocyanate-remediating >...
CTTAAAAGTTTGACCAGCGGTTGGTTTGTATTTATCATTTGGTTGGAACTCCTTTGATAGTAAATAAAGTGTGGTAACTCTATTTTAATCTCTGGAGTTCCTTCCTGCTATTTATGTCCAACCTTCAGTTATTTCTTGTAGGAAGATTTGTCGTAGGCATCCTGCCAAACCTGCAAGTAGCGCGACAACCCTACCCCTTCCAGACCCTTCACATAGGCATCCCAGTCCTTGTCCAGGCTCTTGGAACCCGTGATGAACTGCAACGAGTTCTGGCTGATATAGCTCTGGATGTTGGTCTGCAAGGTCGCCATTTCACTACCCAGCGACGGGTCAACCCACACACCCCAGGACGGGAAGTTCATAGCTTTGTTCGAATACTTCTCATACTGCTGGGTGGCCTGGTACAGCCTGCGCTCGTAGCCTTCCGGCGAGTAAATGTCGTCCGGTACTACCTGGGCCGCCCGGAACTCTTTGGTGTTGTTGTACTGGGCCAACGCACCAATGTCCGAGTTGTACGGGGCGACACCCTGGGGCCGGGTCACGCCCTTGTACAGCGGGGTTACACCCGCTTCCAAGGCTTTGTCACCGGCAGAAGGAGTTACCACGGTCCGGTCGTCCACGCCGAAGATGCCTTTGATTTCACCTTCCTGGGTGAACATGTAGTCGAGCATCTTGATAGAGGCAATCTGGACGTCCTTGCTCGCTTTGTTCGTCAAAACGAAGGTCGCACCCGGCGAACTGGGGAACTGGTAGGGAGCGAACTGCGCACCGGAAGGGCCTTTGATGGGCGGCACGGCGTCATACTGTTTGTCGTGGCCGTCCGGGGCGCCCAGGGTGAAGAAGATACCGGGGTGCAGCACGGTGGCCGAGCCCAGGATAACCGCGCCCGCGTTGTCGCCAAGCTGTTTGAGGGCATCGGCGTTCTGGGTGAAAGCGCCTTTGTCAATCAGACCGGCATCGTACAACGACTTGATATAGGTCAGGCCCTGTTTCCAGCCGTCTTTGTTTTCCTGGATGTCCACTTTGCCGTTGTTGAGGACCAGCGCCACCTGGGTGCTGCCGTTATTGCCCTGCGGGTCATAAATGAAGGCATTCATGAAGTAGGGGATTAACAGGTCCCGAACGTCGGCGCTCAACGGTACTTCATCGGCTTTGCCGTTGCCGTTAGGGTCTTTGGTCTTGAAGGCGGTCAGGACATCCTTCATTTCCTCGGTGGTGGTGGGCATCTTAAGATTAAGCTTTTTGAGCCATTCAGTGTTCATCCACAGTTTGTCCGGGTAAGAACAGTGGTAGCAATCGGTCCACTGGGGCACACCGTAGATTTTGCCGTCTGGGGCAGTCGCCATAGCCTTGTAGTCGGGAATGGTGTCGAGCGCTTTCTGAACATTGGGAGCATATTGCTTAATCAGGTCGTTGAGCGGGATAATGACGCCCTGCTGGCCGTATTTCAACAAATCAGGCTGGCTGAACTGGTCAACCCAGGGGATGAGCCAGTAGAGGTCGGGATAGTCACCGCTGGCGAGCGAAATCTGGCGTTTTTCTTTAGCCGGACCGCCGTCATAGGTGGTGGTCTGCCAGTTGAACTGGATATTGAATTTCTGCTCAAGCAACTTCATGTAAGCGTTGGTAGCGAGGTCGTAGTCAGGGCCTTGCGGGGCGAAGACGTTAATCTTGACAGGGTTACCGCTAGGAGCAGCCGCGGCGGTAGTCGCCGTACCACCGGCGGCAGTGGTGGCACTTCCGGCAGCAGTGGTTGCGGCACCGGCAGCGGTGGTAGCCGGGGCCGTGGTGGGGGTAGAGTCACCACAGGCGGCTAAAAGGATACTGAGTATAATCAGCAAAGCTGGTAAAGCCATCTTAGGCTTTTTTGCTGACAACATCTTTGTCATGCTAGTTCTCCTCCTCTAGGTAGAGACCAGGGTTTGATTGGACAATAAATTGGCGGTTAAACTGTGCGGCCCGGCGAAGTAAAAATACCTCCCGCTACCACAGACACCTCCCAAACGGGAAAAGTTCAACGGCTGGCCGTATCCCGCAGATCGGAATTTGTTCGAACAAGGTCACCAGGTAACGAAAGCCCGCTGGGCGGGCGATTACCAGTTTGAGATGTTGAGAAATCGCGTCAGGCTTGACCGGAGAGTCCGGGCACCAATTCTGACTCTCCCCGGGTTTGAATGACCCCGCCTGGCGAAAAGAGCGCACGAGGCTAATCATCGAAACCATCACGACGGCTGAATTAAATAATATGTTTGTGCTTTTCGGTGGTTTTACTGCTGGCATAGTCCGGTGGACAGAGCTCTTTGTCAATCAGGCGTACCTGGAAGCTTAAAACTGTCTACCAGAATTCTTTACGCTTTATACAGCATATTGTATACAAAATAATAAATACTGTCAACCCTTAATTTAAAACCCGGCAGGAAAGTTTTATCCTTAAAAAGAGTCCGTGTCTTAGAAGGGGAGGGGGTTTGTTATGGATGTTATTGAAACACGAGATAATCATCTATGGGGGGGTGGGAAGCGCGGGAGGATATGGTAACGGCAAACCTGGTTTAACGCATTGCCAGGGCAGAGATGGGGTTCTGGCAACCTGGGAGTTTTTAAAACGGTTTTGCCTGTAGTTGCAAAGCAACAGTGGCCTCCCCGTTATAAATGCTTATTATTTTGGGGAAGCAACTCCTATCCGAATATAACCCTTAACCTTCTATTGCATAGAGAAATAATTTATTAGAAGTTAGTCAAGATAAGAGGCATTATCTTTAGTAACCAGGAGAAATAGAGATAGAACTAAAAAATATGAAGATATGGAGTTGGGTTCGTACCGCCAACCGCTTCACACTTTATCCTACCCGGTATTGCGCCCGAATTTACCTGTTGGTACAGGGCCGAAGTATAATCAATAAACACGGGTCAGCAGTTCCGGACCTCGCCAAACTTCGAAGTTATAAGGACAAGAAAATGAAGCTTAACAGCCAGCGCGACCTTTTCGATTTGCCTGACGATATTATCTATCTCAACTGTGCCAGCCAATCTCCGCAATTGAAAGAAACCACGCAGACCGGCCAGGCCAGCATCGCTCGCAAAGCCCGGCCCTGGAACCTTGAGGCCAGTGAACGTCTGGCAACCGTGGAAACGGCCCGCCAATTGTTCGGGCAAATTATCGGTTCCAGCGCCGACAATATCGCCATTGTGCCTTCGGTCAGTTACGGGGTAGCAACTGCTGCCGCCAATATACCAATCCGGGCGGGCCAGGAGATTGTAATGATTGAGGAAGAATTTCCCTCGGATTACTACTCCTGGGAAGCGCTTGCCCGGTCAAGAAATGCTTCAATTGTTACCGTAAAGCGGCCCTCTGACTTTGATTGGACCAGCGCGATGGTGGCGCAAATCGGCGAAAATACCGCGATTGTAACCGTGCCAAATTGCCACTGGACCGACGGAAGCCTGATTGACCTGGTGCAAATCGGCCAGCGGGTTCGGGAGGTAGGTGCGGCCCTGGTCGTTGATGTCACCCAGTCGGTGGGAGCAGGGCGCCTGGATATGGCCGAGATACAGCCGGATTTTCTCGTTTCGGCAGGTTATAAATGGCTGCTATGCCCCTACAGCCAGTCCTTTCTTTATGTCAGCCCGAAATATTGGGAAGGTACGCCCCTGGAACTTAGCCCGTTCAACCGGGCCGGGAGCGAAGATTATTCGGTCACAAAATATCTGAACGACTTCCGGCCTGGCGCTCGAAGGTTTGATGTGGGAGAACGCAGCGACTTTGTCAATTTGCCAATGGCAAACACCGCCCTCCGCCAGATTTTGGCCTGGGGAGTAGAGAACATCGCCGAAACGCTGGCCGGCCTGACCGGCCAGATTGAGGAAAATCTCGCCGGAAGCAGGTTCAAGCCTGTCCCGGCAAACCGCCGCTTGAGCCATATTATCGGCCTGCGGGTAGCGGAAGAAGCGGGTGCGGAAAGCCTGGGGCAACTGGCGGATAGGCTGGCGGCCCAAAAGATATTTGTAAGTGTGCGGGGCCAGAATTTGCGGATTTCCCCCTACCTCTACAACACCCCGGAAGAAATAGAGGTGTTTACCAACACTTTGCTGGTCAAATCCTGAACCGGCTGCGCCTTTTACACCTCAATGCCTTTTTGCAGGTAGCGGGCAATGGGTGTTCCCGCTACCTTTTGGCCTATTCCGCACTACTTCCGGTATTCGAGGATGAATCAATCTCTTTGGCCTGGGCGGCAGGTTCAAAAGAGTTGGGACGGGCTTCGGGAATAGACCGGCCCGGCTCAAATGCTTTAGCCTTACCGGCTCCATAACGGCGGGCCTGCTCCTCCGGGGAGGCCCGGCCCGGTCCGCGTGTAATCGAGTGGTAGGCATCGGGGTCGTCGGAGGTAGTTTTACCGGCTTCGATGATGGCATACCGCATGAAGAAGCCGCCTGTCAGGGCCATTAACGAGGTGAAAATAGCCGCCAACCGCCCGGCCAGCCCCTTTTTCGGTTTTACCAGGCTCAAAAGCAAGGGACCGACCATGCCAAGACCGACCGCCGCCCGGAAGGCGTTAGCGTAAGGGCCGTGGGTTACGTGCTTGCGGACTTCCGGGGTCAGCTTGGAAAAGGCGTAGGCCACGCAACTCAGTTCCGAAATAATCCCGGCCCGCTCGATGGGGTCGAGACGGTGCAAATCTTCGACCTTAACCCCGGTCAGGGCCCGGCCCAGCGTGATAGCGGCGGCCCCGGTCGAGAAAGCCGAAGCTAAAAAGAGCGGCGCGATAGCTTCGTCGGCGTTAGCCCAGAGCGGCACCGTAGTTGCCGAAAGCAGGACACCCGTGTAGGTGCCGAGCGAAACGCCGCCCAGACCCTGGAAAGCCTGGGTAAAGTCGTTAGAAGTTTGCAGGGCGATTTTACCCAGGAAGAAATCTTCGGGGATAAAGCCGTCCTCGACGGTCTGCCGGGCGAAGTTTAGCCCGGTGGCAAGACCAAGCCCGGTGAGAAACCAGGTGCCCATGTTAAGAGGGGAGCGAAATTTCACCACCCGGAGCATGTGAAGGAACCGCTCCGGTCTTTGCAGGTCAATAATCAATAGGACCGGGGAAACTCCCGCCCCGGCCATGCTGATATAGCGCCCGATTTGCACAATCGAGCGGTCGCCCTCTTTATCACCCCAGAAATGAGCCAGGGTCGCGATAGCCGAAGCCCCGCCCGTGATACCACCCACCCAGAAATAGGTCCAGATCGGCCAGACCCAGTGGGGTTTTTTCACGACCGGACGGCCATAATAGCTGGCAAATTCGGTATCAACACCGCGACCGCGCCGCTTGCGGCGGCCACCACCCCGGCGTTCGAGGCCGGGCGGTTCGTAACTGGCCGGGAGCAGCGAGAGGCCGGTAAGTAGAGTCGAAAAAAGGCCAGGCATTTTTAAAATCCTTTTTAACTATGCTTGCGTTTGAAAGCCAGCGCCGAAAAGACCGAAAGGACCGCCGCAACCGCGAACCCGGCCACAAAACCTTTGGTCACCCGGTTTTGGGGCAAGCTGGCAGCTACCGGCAGGCCATAGGCTTCCGGTTCGGCTTTTAAAAGGAAGAAGGCGTTCAGGTCGCCCACCTCGGTCTCCTCGTCCACGCCATAGAGATAGGCCGAGGTTTCCCCGCGAGCGTGGAGTTCGGCCACCCGCTGCCGGGCCCGCATTTTCAGGTCGTCCAGGTCGCCAAAGGTGATACTATCGGTCGGGCAAGCCTTGGCACAGGCCGGTTCGAGGCCATCTTTCTGGCGGTCGTAGCAGAGGGTACATTTGAAGGCCCGGCCATCGTCGTGCTGCAAAGCCACCACCCCAAAAGGACAGGATGGGACACAATAGCCGCAGCCGTTGCAAATGTCGGGTTGGACGTAGACCGCGCCAAATTCGTTGCGGATAATGGCCCCGGTCGGGCAGGCTTGCAGGCACCCGGCATTGGTGCAGTGTTTACAAACGTCGCTCATCATCAGCCACTGGCCGATGTCGGGGAAGCCGACCTGCAAAGCGGCCTCTCCGTTGATATTGAGGATTTTAAGCCCCTCCGTGTTGCCGCCATCGGCGGAAGGAACGGCGGCGGGTGGTGGGGCCGGGGTTGCCATCGGCAGACGTTTTTTGCTGGCGGGAACTTCAATGAAGGCGACGTGCCGCCAGGTGGTCGCGCCGAGCGCCCCGGTGTTGTCGTAACTCATCCCGGTCATGGCATAACCATCGGCGGGGAGTTGGTTCCATTGTTTACAGGCCACCTCGCAAGCTTTACAGCCAATACACAGGGTGGTGTCGGTAAAAAACCCAGTTGCCATTTCGCGACCCCCTATTCTGACCCGGCCCGGCCCTGGCCGGTCGCCTCGATTACATTGTGAGTAAAGCCGCCGTCAACGGGTGGGTTTTCATGTCTGGTAACATCTACCACTCCCAGTTTGACCTCTCTATTGAGTTGTCCGGCCTCGCCGCCCCGGTCCTGGACCATCCCGTCACTTGAAACCGGTTTGGTCGGCAGGGGCGGCACGGTCCGGCGACCCTTCCGCAGCCCGGCGGTGAAGGACTTGGCTTCGTGGATGCGCACGTTAGGTTCTTCGGTCATGGCTATCAGGTTGTTGGGGGTATCGCCGGTTACGATGCCTTTGAACCCAAAGTGATAGGGCATGCCGATTTGATGGACCTTCTGGCCGTTTATCAACAGCGGCGTCATTCGGGTCGTGACCAGCACCCGCAGTTCGACCTCGCCCCGGACGTTTGTGAGCGTGGCCCAATCGCCATTTTCGAGGCCGGTTTCGGCGGCCAGGTCGGGGCTAATCTCGGCAAATTGCTCCGGCTGCAATTCGGAAAGCCAGGGCACCCAGCGGCTCATCGCCCCGGAGGTATGATGCTCGGTCAGGCGGTAGGTTGTGACCACATGCGGATAGGCCGGGTCGAAGGGCGGGTTTAGCATATTGCCTTCCCGGTTGTGCCGGATTTCGACCGGGTTGTTCTCCTGTTTGTAAACAGGGTTGTGGACCGGCGATTCCAACGCTTCATAGTGGGTCGGGAGCGGACCGTCGGCCAGGCCGTTGGGGGCGAAAAGCTGCCCCACCCCGTCGGCCATCATAATGAAAGGAGCGTGCCCGCTATGGGCGGCCATCCCTGCGCCGTGAGGGTCAGCAGGGGTGAACGGCGATTTATCTGCCGGGAAATCGGGCACATCAGCGCCAACCCATTTGCCTTTATGGTTGGGGGTAGTGGCGTCGCCGTGTTGCTCTCCCGCCGACTGGTTGAGACCGCCGGAAGCACCTTCGTTTTCGTCCTCCTGCCACCAGACAAGTTTCTTGCGTTCGCTCCACGGTTTGCCATCGGGGTCGGCGCTGGCCCGGTTATAAAGGATACGCCGGTTGGCGGGCCAGGCAAAGCCCCAGTTGGAGTGATTGGTAAAGCCGGGGTCGCCAAAGTTAATGCCGTAAGGGTCCGCCTGGCGGTTGGCGGCTTTGTTGATGCCGTCCGGGCTCATCACACCGCTATAAATCCAGCAGCCGCAAGCGGTCGAGCCATCGTCTTTGAGGGCGGCAAAACCGGCGACCGGCTTACCATCCTCGATGGTGTAACCGTTGATTTCTTTCACGACCGCGTGAAGGTCCGGCTCGCCGGTATGCGGTTCTTTTATCGGCAACTCCCACAGCAGATGCTGGATCGGTTTGTCGCGTTCAAGGGTGCTATCTTTATATAGTTCCTGCATGCGCCGTCCCAGGTGGTACATGAACCAGGTTTCGCTGCGAGCATCGCCGGGCGGGTCCACCGCCTTGTCGTGCCATTGGAGCATGCGCATGGTATTGGTGAAAGAGCCCTCTTTTTCGGCCACCAGCGAAGCAGGCATCAGGAAAGTTTCGGTGCCGCAACTTTTCGGGTCTGTCCCTTCGTACTTCCAGAAATCGCCCACTTCGACAGGGAAGATGTCGCGCACGACACACCAGTCGAGTTTTTGGAGAGCTTCCATCTGGTAACGAGCGTTAATCCCGCCTACGCCAAAGTTCTCGCCCATGACAAACAACCCTTTCAAGCGGCCCTCGTTCATGGCGTAGAACATCTGGTTATAGCTGTAATCGCCGTTAATCTTGGGCAGATAATGGAAGGCGAAATCGTTAGCGGCGGTAGCATGGGGACCGTACCAGGCCTTTAGCAAGCTTACAATATATTTTGGCATGTTGTGCCACCAGCCGGTCGGAGTCCAGTTCATCTGGACATATTTGACTACGGTATCGCAGTCGTAGCTTTCCGAGGGCATCTGTAAATAACCCGGCAGCAGGTTATACAGGGTCGGGACATCGGTCGAGCCCTGGATGGTAGCGTGGCCGCGCAGGGCCAGAATACCGCCGCCGGGTCGCCCGATATTGCCCAGGAGCAGTTGGAGAATCGCCGCCGCCCGGATCATCTGGACACCCGTACTGTGCTGGGTGAACCCGACCGCATAACAAATAGCCGAGGTCTTGTCGCGCCCGCTGTTGGCGGCCAGGGTTCTGGCTATCTCTATAAAAATTTCGCTGGGAGTGCCGCAGACCTGCTCGACCATTTCGGGGGTATAGCGGCTGAAATGCTTCTTTAGAATCTGGAAGACCGACCAGGGGTCTTGCAAAGACAAATCCTGTTTGGGCGGTCCCACCCGTTTTCCGCTCATCGCGCCTTGGCTGTGGCTTTCGCCTTCCTCGGAGCGGTGTTTTCCACCGTAAGCTTGCTGTTGCTCGTCCTCGACATCGTACTGCCAGGTCTTGCGGTCGTACTTCTGGTCTTTCTCGTCGTAACCGCTAAAAAGACCGCCAAGCTGGTCCGGTCCCCGGAAATCTTCGTTTACCAGGAACGAGGCGTTGGTATAGTTCAGAACGTAATCTTTGAAGTAAAGCTCGTTTTGCAGGATATAGTTAATAATCCCGCCCAGGAAGACAATATCCGTCCCGGCGCGGACAGGCGCGTAAATATTCGCCGTGGCGCTGGTACGGGTAAACCGGGGGTCCACGTGGATAATTTTGGCCCCGCGTTCCTTAGCTTCCATCACGAACCGGTAGGCCACCGGGTGACATTCGGCCATATTCGAACCCTGGATGAGAATGCAATCAGAGTTGGCAAGGTCCCAGGTGGCGGTAGTTGCGCCGCCGCGCCCAAAGCTGGTGCCCAGACCGGGCACAGTGGAGCTGTGTCAGATACGGGCCTGGTTTTCTATAAACACTATTCCAAGCGAGCGGAACAGTTTCAAAATGAGGTAATTTTCCTCGTTATCGAGGGTTGCCCCGCCAAGGTGCCCGATAGCCTCGGTCCGGTTGACCGGCAAGTCGGGTTTATCCGGGCTTTTCTCGATAAAATTCTCGTCACGGGTCTTTTTGACCAGTTGGGCAATCCGGTCCATGGCCCAGTCGAGCGGCTTTTCTTCCCAGTGGTCGCTATAAGGGGCGCGGTATTTGACCTTGGTCAGGCGCTGAGGGTTGACAGTCAGACCATAGGTGGCGCTGCCCTTGGGACAAAGGGTGCCGCGGTTGATGGGACTTTCGGGATTTCCCTCGATGTCTATAATTTTTTTGTCTTTGACAAAAACAAGCTGGCTGCACCCGACCGCGCAATAGGGGCAGACGCTATGATACTTCTCGGCATCTCGGATGCGCGGTTTTAACTTCTCGCTGCGCTGGCTTAGCGGGTTCGGCACCAATCCGACGTGCTGGGCCAATTTCCCAAATAAACTGACCCGGCTTTTGTTTTCAATACTCATTGGTCACGTTCTTTCTCGTTTAACACTAAAATTAACTGGCGACAGGACGGGCCTTTTCATCCAGGGCCTGCTCACGGTTTATCAGGAAACGGGTAAGCAAAGGTAAAGCCGCGCTAACGACCATAATGACAGCGATTATAACGAGGGCGGTCCGGTAATTCATGCTGGCGATAAGGATGGGGCCCACAGCCGCCCCGGCGCTCCAGGCCGTTAACATTACGCCATAGATAGTGCCGGAGTTTTTGGGACCAAAGAAATCGGCGGCGAACGCGGGCATTGTACCAAATCCCCCACCGTAGCACAATCCTACAAGGGCGGCCAGGGCCAGTAACAAAGCAAAGTTGCTTACCTGGGACATTATGAAAAATACGACAATCTGGACCACAAAAATCGCCAGGAAGGTATAAGGGCGACCGATAAAATCGGAGAGCCAGGCCCAGAAAAGACGGCCAATCCCGTTAAAAATCGAGATGGTTACGACAATAACCGCGGCGGTGCTGGCATCGACCTGGGCGAAGTTCTGGGCCAGCGGGGAAGCGACCGAAATCAGGGCGGCCCCGGCGGTCACGTTCAGGGCCAAAATGAGCCAGAGGACATACCAGCGTGGCGTCAGCAGGGCTTCTTTTAGCGAGAAATTGCGGGCCGCCTGGCTGGTCTGCTGGGTCGGGTTCGGTTTCCAGCCCGGCGGGGTGTAGTTGTCCGGGGCCTTGCGGTAGAACTGGGCCGCAACTACCACGATTACCAGGTAGGCAATTCCAAGATAGTTAAAGGTCCGGGCCAGCCCCAGGTTTTGCGGCTTGATAAGTTCGGTGGCAATCGGGCTCATGACGGTCGCACCGAGTCCGAACCCTGCCACCGCCAGCCCGGTGATAAAGCCGCGCCGGTCGGGGAACCATTTTATCAGCATCGCCAGGGGTACGATGTACGCCAACCCCAACCCGATACCACCGATGATTCCATATGTTATGTAAAGCATTGCGATATTAGGGGCGGTAAACCCGGCCAGGAATACACCCACGCCGTAGAGGATACCCCCGGCGGTGGCAATAGCACGCGGTCCAAAACGGGCCTGGAGAAAACCACCAAACCCGGCGGTAACGCCCAGGGCAATAATTGTGATGGTGAAAGTCAGGTTAGCTGCCGGTTTATCTACGTGGTAATCAGCCATGACCGAATTTAGAAAAACGCTCCAGCCGTAAACGGCCCCCAGGGCGATTTGCATAAAGACGGCGGCAATCGCGATGAACCAGCGATTCATTGAGGCTGAATTATCCGAGGTAGTCCTGTTCACTGGAATACTGCTCATATTTTATTCCCCAAACCTACAAGCGGAACCCATTAAGAAAAATAGACAAAGCAAATGCTAGGAGATCAAACAGCATATTTAAGACCAGACCAAATATTTTTAGGGGATTTTATAATTGAGATTGGCTAAATAAATGTGTATAGAAACTAAGCCAGCCACTCAGAATCTAAGAAAATAAAAGAACGGGAGCCCGGTTAAGGCTCCTAATTCCAAACCAACATGCTACCCCTTCTAGACGCGCTCGCCCTCGGCCTGGCTGGTTTCGCCCCTTGCAGGAATTACCTTACCCTGGGCGGCCTTCGGGGTATCGACTTTTTCGCCGAGGTCTTCCTCGATAGTCTCGCGGTCACCTTCAGCCTGGCTCGGTTGGGCCGCTTCCTCGAAATCACGCTCTTTGTCTTTCCCTTTTTCCATTGCTGTCTTCCCCTTTCCTAACAAATTAATTTCTTTACTGGGTGCCCTCTTTTAGAAGGCCGATCTTTATTTTTATTGAAGCAAAGCCTGTACCGCCAAATTTACCGATTTTTGACGAATTTTGAAAATAATTAGAACATTTATGCGAAAGTATGATATAATGCGAACATAAATGCTAATTGAGAAAGCCCTGGCACCAACTCTAAAAAATTCGGGATAACTGTTGCAGGTGTAATGGCAGAAATTTGAAGTTTGAAAGGAGGGCGGCGTCTTTTTAGAAGGATGGCCGCGTTAAAATACCGATGAGCAACCTAATGGGAAAACGGATTAACCCTTTGAGCCGCCGCCCCCGCCAGCAACGCCTGGTGCTGGCCGTCCGCGGAGCCGCCGGGACCGGCAAGAGTTACTTTGCCTCGACCCTGGCCGACGCCGGGCTGGGCCGCCTGTGCTATTTTGATGTCGAGCGCAAAGCCCGGTTACTCTCCGGCAGCGACGGCTCCAAATTTGACGCCCTCGAAATCCAGCACCCGGACGAGCTACCCGATTTTATTGATTGGGCCCTGGACGGGGAAGGCCGTGAACAGGGTTACGGCTGCTACGCCCTCGATAGCTGGGCTATGTATTTTGGCCGCAAACACCGCGAAACTGTCCTGGCCGTCCGCGACCGCAACGGTGACCCGACCGCCCAGCCAACCGCCGAAGAACTGGCCGCCGACCAGGTGATTTTTCAGGAGGTCTTGCGGCGGTTGTGCGTGGATAGCGGCGCCTGCGTCGTTATCACCGACCAGATTGGCGCGAAGGGCAAAGAGGACCGCGAGGAGAACGAAATGGGCCGGGTCTTGCCCTTAACTTCAGGTGGTCTCGAATATTTCGTGGACGTGCTGGTGGAAGCCTCCCTTCGTATCGAAGATTTACGACCGGTACGGGTCTTCCGAGTAGTCAAGAGCAATAGCGCCGCTTTCCCGATTGGCATGGAACTTCTTAACCCATCTTTTTCGGATTTCCTGGCCCGGCTCAACGAATCCGGTACCAATTCGCTCCCGGTCGAAGCGCCTTTGCCCGCCAAGGAGCCGGAACTCCTGGAAGAAGCCCCGGCCCTGGCTTTTGTAGGCCGGACCGGCCCGACCCTGGAAGATCTTTACCTGAAAGCCGAGGAAAACGGTTTTACCAGGGCCGACCTGGTTACCGCCGCCCGCTATTATTGCAACGGTAAATCCGACCTCGAACGGCTCTCCCCGGATGAAATCGCCAACCTGGACCGCCGCCTGACAGCCCGGATTGAGAAGGAAGCCGCCCGCAACGCCGCTGCTTTCGCCTCGATGGGTGGGGAAAACCAGGAGGCAGGGGAAACCGCCGGGGCCTCTCGCGCCCGTAAGTTAAGGGCCTAATCACACCCACCTGGGTTAATTTCCAACAAACTTAAAACCTCTTGAGTTAATAACAATGGCTCAAGAGGTTTTTTGATGGTCCAAACCGGGAACCCGTCTAGATATTCTGGTATAGACGGCGGGTTACCAGGGCTAAAAGCCGGTATCGTGGCAGCTTAATTGCTCTTTCTCTGGAAGGTGGCGCTACTGTTTGGACCAAACCTTACAGTAAGAACCAAAGCAACTGTCCGGTCGTTATTTTGAAATTGCGACCGGATAAAAAACAAACTATAAAGTAAGTGAGAGGAATTTTATGCCTGACCAATATACTTTTCAAGACCCTACCAAACAATATCCACGTCCCGAATTTCCAGAACAAAAGCAAGCCGTTCCGGGTTTAGCCAAAGACATGACCCCTAAACCGGACCATGGCGAGAAAACTTACCGGGGTAGCAACCGGCTTACCGGGCGCAAAGCGATTGTGACAGGCGGGGATAGCGGGATTGGCCGGGCCGTGGCAATTGCCTTCGCCAGGGAAGGGGCCGATGTGGTGCTATCTTATCTACCGGAAGAAGAAGCCGACGCTAAAGAAGTAATCAAACTTATTAAAGAAGCCGGGCGCAAAGCCGTCGCGCTGCCGGGCGACCTTAAAGACGAAGCCTATTGCCAGCAATTGGTCGAAAAAGCGGTCGCCGAGTTAGGTGGTATTGATATTCTGGTTAATAATGCCGGTAAGCAGCATAGTGTCGAGGATATTGCGGAGATAACGACCGAGCAATTCGACCAGACTTTCAAAACAAATATTTACGCGACCTTCTGGCTTTCAAGAGCGGCCCTGCCGCATATGCCTCCCGGCGGCACTATTATAAATACCACTTCAATCCAGGCTTATGAACCTTCGGAATCTTTGCTCGACTACGCCTCTACCAAGGCCGCTATCAATGCCTTTACCAAGGCGCTGGCACAACAGGTCGCGAAAAAAGGTATCCGGGTTAACGCGGTGGCGCCCGGTCCAATCTGGACACCTCTACAAGTTTCAGGTGGGCAACCGCCGGAAAAGTTACCCAAGTTTGGCGCCCAAACCCCGCTGGGACGGGCCGGACAACCTGCCGAGCTTGCACCAGCTTATGTTTTCCTGGCAAGTCCTGAGTCCAGCTATGTCGCCGGGGAAACCTTGAGCGTCACCGGGGGTTCGCCTACGCCTTAATTTTTGTTTTTTTGATTATTTTTAGTTTGGGTTTTGTGGATATGTAGCATTAAACCAGGCTGCTAAAAACCGGCCTGGTTTTTCTTTTTCATAAACTTTTCAAAAATCTTTAGCAGATTTCCCAGGAAAAACCTCACCTGGTTCCTAAAATAGGTTATATTTTGATACACTTAGTGAAGGAAGAATGATAAAACGGTCAGCCAAAGGGAAAGGAGGCACTTCGATGGGTTTTATGAAGGAAATCGAGCGAAAATTCCTGGTGAATGAGGATAAATTGCCGGAATTACCAGAAGGCGCCAGGATGGTCCAGGGTTATCTCTCTTTCAATCCGACTGTAAGGGTGCGGACTGAAGAAGGTCCTGGCGACTCCAAAAAAGCCTATATTACTATCAAGGGTAGCGGAATGTTGGGCCGGGATGAGTATGAATATGATGTGCCTTTCGAGGAAGCCGGGCAGATGCTAAAACTAGCCCATGCCTCGCTGGTTTCCAAGACCCGCTACCGGTTGCCTCTGAAAGACCATCCCGGCCTGAAATGGGAGCTTGACCTGTTCGAGGGTGATAACGCCGGGCTGGTCGTGGCCGAACTGGAAATCCCGGATGAAAATTACGAGTTTCCTCGACCGGAATGGCTGGGGAAAGAGGTCACCGAAGACCCAGCGTACAAAAATGCGTTGCTGGCGCAGCATCCATTTAAGGACTGGTAAATTTACCGCAGTCACACACCAGGAGGCAGGGAAGACTTTCCCACAACTTCTCAACAATTTATCCACTTTTTTTCCACTGCTAACAACAGTTATACACACCTATCCACAGGTTATCCACATTCCGTGGATAAAATAGTCCTTCTGGTGTGGCATGCGGTAAATCTTCAACCTAAAACTTCAGGCCGTTTCCTGGGAAAACTTTTTAAGTGATGCTCAGTCCTCCAATTTATCTTCTTTGTTCGCCGGTTTTACGAGATTGGCTTGTGGAAGGGAGGAACGCCCGCCGGACCTGCGGCGACCCGGTTTAAACCTTTTTACCACTACCAGCACGAACCAGGTCAGAAAGGTGGTATAGAGGGCCAACCAGACCAGGCCCAGGCCGGTTAGCATGCCGATTGACGCGACAATCCAGATGCTGGTAGCGGTGGTCAGGCCCCGGATGGTCGAGCCATCTCGCAGGATAGTTCCCGCTCCCAGGAACCCGACTCCTGACACCACGTTCGCCGCAACCCGCGCCAGGTCGGCTTCTTTAGTTTGGAGGTCAAACCCGTAAATAGAGGCGATACTGAAACAAGCTGAACCCGCTGCTACCAGCATATGTGTCCGCAATCCGGCGGGCCTATCGCCGCGTTCCCGTTCGAACCCGACTACTCCGCCCAGGACCAGGGCAATTGTTACCCTGATAATCATGGCAATATCAATATCTCTGATTACAAAAATATCATTCATACCTAAAAGCCTTTGTTTGTCTATAGCCAGTTTTTGAAGAGTTATTTTCGGAGGTGGATTATAGAAGGACGGGAAGGAGAAGTTTAGCTGGACTTTAAAATAAGAATGGTAATTATAGTCGTTGGTGGTTTTTCCAACAAACTCTGGCCAATTACCGGAAAGGTGTATAACTTTATTATTTCATTCAGGTTAATTTTTATGTTAAAATAGAGCACCTGGATTTGGATTTGTTTATTTTGCTGAAAAGCTCTCCTTACAAGTTTCCCTTTGACTAAAATTGGATTAATAAAAAAGTGTAAGGTTAGCAAAGTTTATCCTATAATTGACTTCTAGCACTGAGTGTTAATCAGCACAAGGGGACATGCGGAGTGGTTTATCTTGAGAATGCCAGGAATATTGCACTAACCATCATTTCCTGATTCATCACATCCGAAAGGTGGTATTACTTGGAAAAAGAAAACCCTGACAGGGAACTCCTGGAAGAAATAAAACAGCTAAAGGCCAGAATAGCTGAACTCGAAACCTCAAAATTGTCCACCAGAAATGACACGGATAAACTAAACGCCAGTGAAGAACGCTTTCGCCTGCTCGTAGAAAGCGTTAAAGACTACGCTATTTTCATGCTCGACCCTAATGGGAAAGTAGCCAGTTGGAATAAGGGAGCCCAGAGCATAAAGGGTTACCAGGCTAATGAAATTATCGGGCAACATTTCTCCAAATTTTATCCGCCGGAAGACTTAGCCTGGGACAAACCAGGCTGGGAACTTGAACAGACTATCCTGGCGGGCCGCTTTGAGGATGAAGGCTGGCGGTTGCGTAAGGACGGCACCCGTTTCTGGGCCAATGTAACCATAACGGCTTTGCGGGACGAACGGGGAATTTTAAGGGGTTTTGCCAAGGTCACCCACGATATGACCGACCGGAAAATGGCCGAGGAAGCCATTCGAAGGGCCAACGCCACCCTGGAAAAACGGGTAGCCCAGCGAATCTCCCAGCTTAGTTTTCTTGCTGAATCCAGCAAACTACTGAGTTCTTCGCTGGATTACGAAGTAACCTTGCAAAGAGTAGCCCAACTGGTCGTACCGGAACTGGCTAACTGGTGCAGCGTCTCCGTTTTGGAAGATACCCCGGAACCAAGACTGGTAGCGCTGGCCCACGTAGACCCGGCCAGGGTCCAATGGGCCCACAATCTTCAACAGCGCCTACAGTCCAAATATCCTTTTGACCCGGCTGCTCCGACCGGCCTCCCCCATGTTCTACGAACCGGCCAACCGGAACTATACCCGGAAATTACCGATGAAATGATACAGGCGGCAGCCGTGGACGAGGAGTTGCTTACTATTCTCCAGAGCTTGAACATTAAATCTTTGATGATTTTGCCACTGGTAGCTCGTGATAGGGTACTGGGCGCAATGCAACTGGTCTCAACCAACCCTGACCACCTTTATACCGAGGAGGACCTGAAATTCGCCCAGGAATTGGCACAACGGGCCGCGATGGCGGTTGATAACGCCAGGCTTTACCAGGATGCCCAGCGAGCTATTTCAATCCGCAACGAATTCGTCTCGGTAGCCGCTCACGAACTAAAAACACCGATTACCAGTTTGCGGGGCTTTACCCAGCTACTAATGCGCCGGTTAAGCGGGGATGCCTTACCCGACCCGGCCCAGTTGCGCCAGGGTCTCAACCAGGTAAATACCCAGACCAACCGTTTAGCCAACCTGATTGGGCGGCTCCTGGATATGAGCCAGCTTGAAGCCGGGAAGCTGGTCCTGACCCTGGAAAAAACCGATATAGGCCAGATGCTGAGCAACCTGGTCGCGGCAGCCCAACTCCGCACCGATAAACATACCATTACCCTGGACGCGCCCGAACACCTGGAATGTATTCTCGATCCCCTGCGTTTCGAGCAGGTTATGACCAATTTGCTGGATAACGCCATCAAATATAGCCCGGAAGGTGGGGAAATTAAGCTGGATTTAAAGATTCTGCCCGGTGAGAATGACCACCAGCAAAATATCAGGCTGCGGGTGGAAGACCAGGGCATTGGGATTGCCCCCGAAAGCCGGGAGAAAATTTTCGAGCCGTTTTTCCAGGGCCATGCCCGCGGCTATGCCGGCCTGGGATTGGGTCTATATATCAGCCGGGAAATTGTGGAGTTGCACGGGGGTACAATAGGAGCCGAATTTGGAGACACGGGTGGCTCGACCTTTATCGTTACAGTTCCGCTAAAGGCCAGCGAAAGATCGGAATCAACCAAAGAAGCCGTAAATTAAGCAGGAGCGAAACAGGATTTAATAAAGCCTTTGCACCGGATAAATAGGTGGGAATTTGGCTGGAACTAACCATCAGTTTATAATGTAACCCGGTTAACAGTAAAACCGGTATCCCATATACCAAATTGCCAAACGAGAAAACAACTTAAAATGTCACAACTGCTATTTCCGGAGGTAACAGCGTAACCTTGATGTTTGGGTTGCTCTGGTACTGGCGCAAAATAACTTCATCCAGAGAAGATGTTTTGCAATTGAGGCACGTTAAACAAGGCACGTTATAAACGGTTGTTTTGTGGTTGCCTCTTTCCAGGAGGAGAGAAGACCTTCCGATAATTAGAGTGGCATGTTTGCAAGAACTACACATAACTTTGCTCCTTATACGACACGCTGCATTTAAAACACTCATATTAGTATTTTTAAAAGGTAGCAAAGGTTCGTCGTGCAAGATGTATGCCGTAAATTTGCACAACGGTTTTCTAAAACTCAATTAAACCGCCAGCCAGTCAGAATCCGGCAACGATTTAACGCATAAACCCGGCTAAAGCGATGATCTTCCTACTCGCAAGTTAGTGCAAGGAATGAAACTTGAGCAATCCGTTAAATAAACCAGGTAAAGAAACGGCTTCTTCTCGTGAGGCATATTTTAGTCGAATTATCGGTAGAGCCACCTATCAGACCGATTCTCCTTCCCCTTTTTTACTCTACGGGCTGGCAATCGTCAGCGTAATAATCGCGGCCTTGCTCCGGTTGCTCATAAATGCTTTGCTGGGGGTACCCCTTTTTAGCTCGACACCTTTCCTGAACATGTTCGCCGCCATTATGATAACCGCCTGGTTCGGAGGGCTTGGTCCCGGTCTGGCGGCAACTATCTTCAGTACAATCGTTGCCAATTATTTCTTCCTGGAACCGGGTAAAGGGTTAGTCCTGCCCACCTTGCAGGATTTGCCCAATATCCTTGTTTTCGTTATTGAAGGAATAGTTATTAGCGGCCTGTGCGAAATTTTCCACCGGGCTTTGCGGGAACGCGCCAGGGAGGTGGCGGAACGCCGCCAGGCCCAGGAAGAACTGGCCCGCGAACGCGAACTCTATGCGGTCACGCTTTCCAGTATCGGGGATGCGGTTATTTCAACTGATGTAAATGGCCGGGTTACCTTCTTAAACCCGGTAGCCCAGTCCCTGACCGGTTGGAGCCTACCCGAAGCGACGGGGCAAGGTCTGGACAAGGTTTTTAATATCGTGGATGAGGAAATGCGCCAGCCCGTAGAAAGCCCGGTCAGCAAGGTGCTCTCACACGGCAACGTGGTCGGGCTGGCGAACCACACTTTGCTTGTCAACAAAAACGGTGAGGCTACCCCCATCGACGATAGCGGCGCCCCAATAAAGGACTCAGAAGGTAAAACTATCGGGGTGGTGCTGGTTTTCCGGGATGTGTCCGACCGGAAACATTACGAACAGCAGCAAGATTTCCTGGTAAGGGCCAGCGAACTGCTGGGCTCAAGTCTTGAACAGCAGCAAACCCTTGAAAATATCGTACAACTGGTGGTTCCTTTTCTGGCCGACTGGTGCAGTATTGACCTGGTGGAAGATGATGGCACCATTCGCCGGGTCGCTTCGGCCCATACTGTCCCGGCCAAACAAGTTATTGTCCACTCTCTCCAGGAACGGTTCCCTTTCCCGCCCAATCAACCGCACCCCTTACGGGACCTGCTTTTTACCGGCAAGTCCCAGATTTCACCCGTAATTACCGAGAGCGACCTGGCGATGATAGCCCGCAGCCCTGAACATTTACAGACCCTGAAGGACCTGGGGCTCAAATCGGGCATGACGGTGCCTTTGATGGTACGCGGTACTGCCGTCGCCGTCTTTACGCTGGCTATCACCGAATCGAACCGGAATTATAACGAAGAAGATTTAAGCCTGGCCCAGGAACTGGCCCGGCGGGCCGCTTTTGCCCTGGACAACGCCAAACTGTTCGGGAAGACTCAGACGGCCCTGGCCCAGCGGACCGAGGCAGTAAACTTCCACCGCCAGCTCGAAGAACAGCTTACGGCCCTGGTGGAAGCCTCGGATACCCTGCTCAGTTCGCTCCAGTTAAGCCAGGTATTACCGGCTATCGTAAACCTGGCTCGCCGCCTGGTAGCCGCCGATGCCTACGGGGTCTGGCAATATAATAAGGCGAATGATGACTGGCAAACCCTTATCGCCAGCGGCCTTTCAGAGGAATATACAGACCCAACGGCTAACCCGCTGGATAGCCCGGTCATTGTCACCGAGCCGATTATCGCGGAGGATGTCGAAAAGATTACCGGCCTGTCGAACAGAATAGAAAAGTATCGCCGGGAAGGTATCCGCTCGATAATGATAGTGCCTTTACGCAAAGATAGCCCCAACCCTGGCACAATTGTCTTTTACTACCGGCAACCTCACCATTTTAGCCAGATTGAAATCCGGGTAGCCACGGCCCTGGCAAACCTGGCGGCGGTTGCTATTGGTAACGCCGAACTGTATGAAGAACAAACCATCTTGCGCACTCAGGCGGAAAACGCCCGGCAACAACTCACCTTTTTATCGGAAGCCAGCAGTATCCTGGGCTCATCGCTCGATTACACCCAGACCCTGGAAAAAATTGTGAAACTGGCTGTGCCCGAACTGGCCGACTGGTCCGCTATTTATATCATCAACGCGGGAGAACGCCCCGAACTGCTGGCGGTAGCTCACCAGGACCCGGCGAAAATTGAGTGGATTTTGAAAATGCAAAAGGAGTTGGAGGAACGCTATCCTTACAACCCGAACGCACCCACCGGTTTAGCCGCAGTAATCCGAACCGGCGAACCCGAAATGATTCCGGTCATTACCGACGAAATGCTGGTAAAGTCCGCCCCGAACGAGGAAATCCTGAAGAAAATGCGTGACATCGGTTATTCGTCCGGGATGGTGGTGCCAATGAAATTGCGGGGAGAGGTGATAGGGGCGTTACAATTTGCCACCGCCGAATCGGGTTATCATTACACCGAACAGGATTTAAACCTGGCCGAAGACCTGGCCCGCCGGGCGGCGATGGCAGTAGATAATGCCCGGCTCTACTCCGAAGCCCAGCAGGCTATCGCGATCCGTGAGGATTTCCTGAGTATGGCCGCGCACGAGTTGAAAACCCCGGTAACGAGCTTGCGCGGTTTCGCTCAAATACTTGTGCGCCAGCTCGACCTCAAAGGTGAGATTCCCCCGGAACGCTTGCGGCGGGGTCTTGATACGATTAACCAGCAGTCCGAGCGGTTGTTCCGGCTGATAGCACGTCTTCTCGACCTCTCCAAACTGGACTCCGGTAAACTGGTACTGGAACCGGAAATGACCAACCTGGCCCCAATTATTGAGCGGGTGGTGGACGGCCTGAGCATCACAACTGATATTCACCAGATTGAAATCGAAGCTCCCGAAATGGTCCAGGCCCTGGTAGACCCTTTACGCTTCGAACAGGTGGTCACGAACCTGGTAGATAATGCAATCAAATATAGCCCGGAAGGCGGTGTAATCAAAATAAGCCTGACCCGCCAGCCCGAACAACACTCTATCCGGCTGGTCGTCAAGGACCAGGGCATCGGTATCCCGCCGGTCCACCGCGAACGCATCTTTGAGCCGTTCTACCAGGCCCAGGCGCGGGGGTTTGCCGGTATCGGGATGGGCCTGTACATCACCCGGCAGATTATCGAACTGCACGGCGGAAGAATCGAGCTTGAATTTCCCGAAGAAGGCGGCACTGCCTTCATTGTTATCCTACCGGGCGGACTTAACCCCTGAAACCAATTCGTGAAAACAAAAAGCGGCCCGGCAAATTGGGCCGCTTTTTGTTTTGGTATTATGGCGAAAGATTAGGACGGGCGTAACTTCAGGATACGGTCGTTGAAGAAGTCCGCCAGGACCAGGTTACCCGTATTATCAATAGCCAGCGAACGGACATCAGGCCGGAGGACCGGAGAATAGGTATCGCTCCCCCAGTTATTGACCTGTTTGCCCTGCTGGTTATACTCCCGGATCCGCCCCTCAAAATCGACCACATAGACGTTTCCGGCGCTGTCTACCGTCAAAGCCTGGGCGTTCTCGATACTATAAGTTTCGCTATCCGGTACCCCTCCCAGGTTGCCCAGCAGCTTTCCGGCGCTATCAAAGACCTGGATGCGGATGGTTGAGAGGGTCGGGGTGTCCAGCACGTAAATTTTACCCGGCTGTCCGGCCATCCGCTCCACCGCGAAACCCTCAACATATTGAAAACTAGAACCGGTATTACCAAAACCGTCCAACAGGTCGCCATTTGGACTGAGTTTTTTAATCCGCAGTTCACTGCCGGTGACGACATAAACATTGTCCTGCCCGTCTACACCCAACTGCAATGGTGCCAGGAGGGTATCTTTGGCGTCATTGTTCTTGCGCCAGAGAAAATTCCCGGCCTTGTCGAACTTCTGGATATTATTCGCGCCAGGGTCGGTCACATAGATATTCCCGGCGCTATCCACCCCGATGCCTGAAGGATAGTTAAACTGGCCGTTGCCGGTGCCGAAACTCCCGAAACGAAGCAAGAAATTGCCCGCGTTATCGAACTTCTGGACCTGGGCATTCTGGGCATCGGTTACGTAAATATTCCCCTGGCTGTCGGTAGTTACGCCGTAAGGGTGATATAACTGGCCGGGGCCTTTCGCGTAACTACCAAAAGCGCTTAAAAACTTGCCCTGGTTGTCGAACTTCTGGACCCGGTTCAGGGTGTTATCCAAAACATAGATATTGCCCTGACCGTCCAGGTTTATCCCGGAAATGAAACCAAATTCGCCATTGCCACTCCCGCTTTTTCCCCAGCTTGTCAAAACCTTGAAATTAGGGTCCAGCTTGTAAACTTTCGGGCCGTCTACCACGAAAAAGTTGCCCTGGCCGTCAAGGGAGAAATCGCGCGGGCTGATATTCTGGTCGTCCCAAACAGTCACCAACGCACCCTGGCTATTAAACTTAACAATCTCGTATTTCATTTGGTTCTTAGAGAAAATGTAACTGCCCTGGATATACAGGTTGCCCTGTTTATCCACCGCCATCTGACCGCCCAGGTTACTGTTTCCGTTGGCAAAGGCCACGGGGAGCGTTATTTTGCCCAGAAACTTGCCGGTGCCATCAAATTTTGAGACCGAATTATTCAAGGTATCCAGCACATAGAGATTATTTTGGGCATCAAGACCAATCCCGCCGACCCGGCCAAACTGGCCTTGCCCGGTCCCTCCTGGGCCGATTTTAGCCAGCAAGTTGCCGTTCCCATCGTATTTTTCAACCTCTATGCCTTGCACATGGGTCACATAAAGGTTGCCCGAACCGTCCGCTTCCAGGCTGTCCACGTCAACAAGGGCATTGCTCCAGCTTTTGACAAGTTTGCCTGAGGGGTCGTATTTCTGGACATTCTGGGGATTCGAGGGGAGCACATAAGTATTACCCTGGGGGTCAACCGCCATGTTGCGCGGCTCTCTCATCCCGGTCAGGTCCCGGCCCGCTTCCCACAATTTAGTAATGGTCTGCTGGGGATTGGTGTAGCGCCAGCGGTAGTAATGCTGTCCGACATTACCCATCTCGACCTTGAAACCAGCGGGGTTAGCCGGGGTGTAGGTCAGGACGCGCCGCTCGTAAAGCTGGACCAGCACGTCTTGTTCGACCCCGGCCACGACCGCGCGGGTCCAGTAGGCTTCGGTCAGGGGACGGCCCAGCACGTAGACCGGGTTATCGAACATAACTTTGCCGGTTACGTTGGCGGTGCCGTTCCAGATTTGCCCCTGGCTGTTGGCAAAATCCTGGAAGACATCAGGGATGTTATGCTGGGTAACCTGGTCGTAACCGGTGATAACGCGCTGTTCGGGCGGATTAAAATTGGTTAGCTGACCGTCCCGGTCCACCCTGCTGGTTACAACCTGGCCCACAAAGGAAGCCCGGCCATTCTCGGTCCCGCTAAAAGTGCCGATAAAGCGGAAACTGGCATAAGTCGGGGCGACCTGGTTGCCGCCGAATTCATTGGTATCACCGGCCACCTGCACCCCGCTGGGCTGCTGCTGGGTGAAAGAATTATCCCCGTCCTGGCGTTTGCCGGTGACCAGTTCCTTGACCAGCAGGCCGGTAGTCACATAAAAAAGGTCGTTCGGATTGCCGTTGGGGTTGTTGACCTCCATACGGGCTTTATCGAAATACTGGACGGTCCGCTGGCCGTCGTTGTAAGGCTCTTTGGTCATACCCGCTGCCTGGGGAATGGCCGGACCCCAGGTGTAGCCGCGTCCTACGCCGCCGGGGACATCCTGGACCGGCTTATCTACCCGATTCCAGGTGTTGGCAAAGCCGGGGTCATTAAAGGTCGGGCTGGCTGCCGCGACTGTCACTACGGGCATTAAAGTAAATAACAGGGCTAAAATCGCCCCTCCTCGCAACAAATTTTTTGATTTAATCATGAAAGTCGTTGCCCTTTTCTCCTATATTAAATTATTTGCCTACAAGGTACTTATCATTGGAACGAGCGAGAGAGATCAAAGTTACGGTGAGGACAAAGATGCTATAAAACAAAAAACCGGCTGGCCCTCCGAAAGACCAGCCGGAAAAGATGAATTCTAGATGTCATGGCGAACGAGAGCGTTGGGCGAAGTCATCGTACCAAAGGAGGAAAAGAAAGACTTTTTCTGCTTCGAAACGACTTCAGGTTCGGCTTTAGGGTTCATTTCGCGGGCCTGCCGGGCCTGAACTGCTTCATTGATTAACTGGGTAGCGTGCGCTTTGATGTAGTAAGACTGCGAAGCGTAATCGTGGTACATGGCTTACTTCCTCCTTTGCTCAGAAGTTTTTTTATTTTGGTTTTTGATAAAAGATTTTGGTTAATTTTTAATTGGGCCGGGAAATTTTGGTTTCTTTTGTTTTTTATTTTTTTCTCCCGACAGCTAAATTGTATAGTACAACCCGGAAAGCGAATGTGCGGGCAGTCACAATCAATATTGGCCTTTAGACCTATATAATGAGGTGAATCTATTGGACCTCTGGCAGAGAATTGGGGGGATTGAAAGGGGTAAAAATTGGGACCGCCCTGGAAAAAGGCGGTCCCGGCAAGTTTTCCGAAAAGATTACCCGGCGATTTCGCCAGCTTCTTCGGCTTCTTTTATATACTGGCGTAAAAGGGTGGCATACTCAGGTAAGGCTTCTTCCGGCTCCTCGATGTCTGGGTGCCATTTTTTCTCCCATTCCAGGGATAAATAGCCGTCGTACCCGGCTTCGTGGAGCAACCCGACGATTTCTTTAACCGGGACTTCGCCTTCTTCTAGCAGGGTCAGGTGCCAGCCGAGCGGTTCGGAGGGGTCCCGGAGGGCGTCCTTGATATGGACATGCGCGATAACCCCACCGTTTAACAGGTTATTGATGGTTTCGACAGCGGTTTCGCCCATCCGGTAGGGGTGATGCACGTCCCACAAGACCTGGACCGGGGCTTCGGACCCGGCGGCGTGAATCAAAGCCAGGTTATCGGGGCTGGCGGCCCAATCGTCGTGGGTTTCGAGCAGGACCGTCACCCCCTTGGTCTGGCCGTACCTGGCGGCCTCGCCAAGAGCCTTGCCGCTCGGTTCGAGTATTTCTTCACGGGTACAGTTTTCGGGGATTTTCCCGCCAAAAACGCGGATATAGGGGGTGCCAAGTTCCGCCGCCAGGTCAATCATGGCTTTGGCTTCTTCGACAGTTTGCTTCCGTTCTTCGTCGGTAGCCTTGACGAAGGTGCAAGAGGTGTCCAGGCAGGCTACTTTAAGTCCTTCGTTTTGGGTGGCGGCAAGCAGACGGGCTTTTACTTCGGGGGCCGTTTTGGGGGTAATAACCTCGCCATCGGCCAACCGCCACTCAATCCCATCATACCCGTAGTCTTTGACGGCCTGGGCAGCCTGCTCCACACTCCAACCGGGACAACCTAAAGTAGAATAAGCTAATTTCAAATTGTTCGCTCCTCTCTAAATGGTGCTGACGGCTCTGTCAATCCAAATCCATCTTAAAGCTCTGGCAAAATTATAACCTATTTTGATTTTTACGATTGGTAAACCGCTTAAAAGCAGCGTTAAAGGTTTGCCAAAGGGCACGAAACAACGTTGAACGTTGCTCCGAAATGAATTGCCATTCCAAGTAGTGCATCCAGGATAATATGTCAAGGGGAATGAGTTATAAATCATTTACCCACTAACCAGGTCATTTCCCTTATAAGAACCTTCCCTTGTCATTCCGTAAGCCGCTTCTGGAAAGACGACTTGCCGATAACGGACGGCGGCTTACGGAATCTCCGTGCCGGTGGCATAAAGTACAGACTGCGACTCTCCCCAAACTCCGGCAGAATCAGGCTTCAACCTGACGCACGTTGAGACCTTGGCAAGTCTCCGTTCTTGCGTTACGCCAATGGGACCCACATAAGGATGCCCCGATTCCTCGGTCGGGTCTACTTTCTTAACGCTGGTTCGTTATTACTGCCTCCCTCGCGCCCGGAGGGTGTGACAAGGGGACGACCTTCGCCTTATGTGTGGACGCGCTACCGAGCGAAGTCGAGGAATCTCCGGCACCCGTATACGGGTACCATTGGACAATGTCACGTTCCCTGGTCCTTAGAATCGAGATTGTCAAGTTCCCACCCGATAAAATTATATATGCTCTATTTGCCTTTCAATCTTTATTTGACAACAGTAATTTTTAGGATTAGAATATACCTACCGTTCGGTATAATGGATGGGTAAGGAAGGACAGAGAAAACTTTTGGAAAATTCGACCAACCGGCAAAAATTGCTCGATAAGGCGCTCACGCTCTTTGCCACCCGCGGTTACGACGCGGTGGGAGTGCAGGAGATTGTGGAGGCCGCCGGGGTCACCAAGCCCTCGCTCTACCACTATTTTGGCAGCAAGCATGGTCTGCTGGAAGCGCTGCTGGCCGAATACCTGGATAAACTTTACTCCCAGGTCGAGCAAGCCGCCGAGTACCGCAACGATTTACCCTATACCATCGAGCTTGTTATAAAAGCCTTTTTTGACTTCGCCCGGCAATATCCCCTTTTCTACCAGATGCAACTTGGCCTCTGGTTCGCGCCGCCCGCCAGCGAAGCCTATTTGACGGTCTCCCGCTACAACGAAAAACAGTACAGGCTGATAAAAGAGGTCTTTAACCGGGCCGCCCAGGACCACGGCAACATGAAGAACCGGCAGGAAGCCTTTGCGGTCACTTTTACCGGCATGATAAACACCTATATCTCAATCGCCCTCAAAGGGTATACCGAACTCGATGAAGATTTAGCGCACCAGGCGGCCCGCCAGTTTATGTACGGAATTTTCAGTTAGTAATTTTTTTTATTCTAATTCTATACCGAACGGTAGGTATAGAACTTCAGGAAGGAGTTAATGTTAAAAAATGGAGAATTGGACCGAAAAGGCGGTTTTTTATCACATCTACCCGCTGGGATTATGCGCGGCCCCGGAGCGGAACGATTTCCAGGGTCAACCGGTAACTCGCCTTGATGAATTGTATCCCTGGCTCGACCACCTGCAAGACCTGGGTGTAACGGCCCTTTACCTGGGACCGCTCTTTGAGTCAACCGCGCACGGTTACGATACCGCCGACTACTTCAAGGTGGACCGCCGCCTGGGTAGCAACCAGGACCTGAAAGATTTCAGCCGGGCGCTCCATGCCAGGGGTCTAAAACTGGTCCTGGATGGCGTCTTTAACCATGTCGGGCGCGACTTCTGGGCTTTCAAAGAAGTCTTACGAGATGGCCCGGCTTCCCTTTACACCGGCTGGTTCGCCAACCTCAATTTCGAAAGACGCAGTCCCTACGGCGACTCTTTCAACTATGAAGGCTGGGCCGGAAACTACGACCTGGTGAAATTGAATCTTGCCAACCCTGATGTAATCAAGCACTTGCTCGAAGCTGTTAATTACTGGATGGACGAGTTTGAAATAGATGGCTTGCGCCTGGATGCCGCCGATGTGCTTGACCCCGCTTTCATGCGGACGCTGGCCGGGTTTTGTAAAAGCAAAAGACCGGATTTCTGGTTAATGGGCGAGGTGGTGCATGGCGACTATAATAACTGGGTCAACCCGGCCACACTTGACTCTGCGACCAACTACGAATGTTACAAAGGGCTATGGTCGAGCCACGCCAACCAGAACTATTTCGAGATTGCCTATTCGCTCAACCGCCAGTTCGGAATTAACGGGATTTACGAAAATTTGCGGCTCTTTAACTTTGCCGATAACCACGATGTAAACCGGGTCGCCAGCGATTTATCCGACCAGGCTAACCTGTATCCTCTCTACGCCCTGCTTTTTACCATGCCCGGTCTGCCCTCCCTTTATTACGGCAGTGAGTGGGGTTTAAGCGGAAAACGCACAGCTACCTCGGACAAAATGCTCCGGCCTGCCCTCGACCTGGCCCAATTAAAGACCAGTAGCCCTCAACCCGGTTTGCCGGAAGTTATCGCAACGCTGGCCCGACTGCGCCGCCAGAATAAGGCGCTACAAGGCGGGCAGTACCGGCAGTTGGCGGTCAAAAACCAGCAGTTCGCCTTCGCCCGGTCGCACCCCGAAGAAACCATCGTGGTGGCAGTCAATTCGGATACCAAACCGGCCTCGCTCAACCTCGACCTGGGACAGGCCGGAATCGAAGGGCGCGAACTGGTGGACCTGTTAAATGATGGGGAAGTATTTCAAGTTCAAAATGGGAAAGTTAAACTGGACCCGCTCTGGCCGAACTGGGCCAGGATTTTGTTGGTCCGGTAAAATAGGGCCGGACCACCCGGTTATAACTTGGGGCTAGGAAAGAGGATTGGTGCGGGCAATCTCATCGTAAACAAACGTGATGCCGTTGCCTTCGCCAAAACCCTGCGACAGGAAAAGCTCGATTTCTTCTTTCCAGGTCTGCGAGGCGAGAGCTTCCTGCAAATATTCGTAGCTTTCCCAGTGAGTAATCATGCAATATTCAGCCTGGGCTAACTCCTGCCCGCCCTCCGGTTTGCGCCGGATAAGCTCGACACCCAGGCAGCCGGGTTGCCCGTTAATCATTGGGAGGCCAAAGTTCTGCTCGAACTTTTCGAAAGCCTCCACGTTTTCCCATGCGGTGCGGTAATTCCAAATCCTGGTGACCATCTTTTCCTTTCAGGTGATTAAATACCTCCTTCGACGCTGAAGAAGGGTTTTTCAAAAGAACTTAAACCGTCACCGGGGTTTCGCTTTTGTACCAATCGGCCCTGGTAAGCGGAAGATAGGACGTACCCTCCCGGTCGGTCTTTACCAGCAAGGTCTGGTAAAGCGAGAGCCAGTTCGAGCCGAACCCGTAAGCGGAGGCCGCCAGGTAGAGTTTCCAGACCCGGAAAGTCGGTTCACCCACATATTCTATCGCTTTATCGCTGTTTGTCACAAGGTTCCGCGACCAGTGTTGCAGGGTCAGGCGGTAATGTTCGCGCAAACTCTCCACGTCGCGCACTTCAAACCCGGCGCCCTCCGCCGCCCGGAGCGTTTCGTTGATTAATTCCAACTCGCCGTCCGGGAAAACATAGGTGTCAATAAAGGTAGGACCTTTGACCTTTTTCTGGACAATCCCGGTGCCGATGCCGTGATTGAGAAAGACTCCCCCCGGTTTGAGCAGGTCGAGGGCTTTTTTGAAATAGGTCGGGAGATTGGCCGCTCCCACGTGCTCGAACATGCCGACACTCACAAGCACATCGAAACCTTCTTTTTCATTGAGTTCGCGGTAATCCTTCTCAATAATACGGACCTTACCTTGCAACCCGGCCTCGGCTACGCGTTGGTTAGCCAGTGCGGCCTGGGCGTGACTGAGGGTAATTCCCAGCACCTCGACCCCGTAATGGGTGGCGGCGTAAATTGCCAGGCCGCCCCAACCGCAGCCAATATCCAGTAATCTCTGGCCCGGTTTAAGCCGCAACTTCCGGCAGATATGTTCGAGCTTGTCCTGCTGGGCCTGGGCCAGGCTGTTCCCGGCGTCCTTGAAATAGGCGCAGGAATAGGTCATGGTCGGGTCGAGCCAGAGGCTATAGAAATCGTTGGAAAGGTTGTAGTGATAGGCAATCGCGGCCCGGTCGCGGTTGAGCGAATGGCGGCGGCCTTGCATGAAGGCGGGCAGGTAGCGGTTCAAACGGGATTGCACCGGACCTTGCTTAACTACAGGCGGCTCATTAGCGTCGTTTTCCTCGGCAACCGCCGCCTGGACTGCCGCTATCGAGTTCTCAGCGCTGCCACCGCCCGAATCGGCGGCCCCGTCCCACTCCTTTTTCGGGACACGTTCCGTCAGGAGCGGTTTCTCGGCGGGCATTTGCATAATCGCCATAAAGAGCCGGGCCTTGTTTAACAGCCCGCCCAGCGGTCCCCTGTTCAGGTCGCGCAGGGCCATCGCCATCGGAAAGATACCTTCCAGGTCGCCTTCGATGTCAACATCCTGGTAGATATAAGCGTCGACCATAGTCAGTTCGTTGGCGCTTAACAAGATTTTTCGCCAGATGTAAGGGTTATTGAGGACTAACGTGGTCGTATAATCGGCTTTACGCGGCCAGTAACTACCGTCCCACAGGCGCACCCCCAGGCCCTGCGGCAATCTATTCGCGCCACCGGAAGTAGAGCTTTTCCCAAACAAAAGGTCCAGTACCCGGCGAGTTGACTCTGTCTCAATCCCGGCTCCTCTGGGGCCAGGCCTGGCAGGCGCGGTAACATCAGGCGTAGATTTAAGTGAAGTCATTATTTTTGCCTCCTCAACATACGGGCGTAGGCCGGGAGATTTTTTCAATTGCGAAAATGATTTAAGTCGCGAGCGAAGCCTTTATTTTTTTGTAATCTTGCAAAATCGGCGGTCACCAAAGAAACTCTGGAAAAGTGCTACGCCGCGACTCCCCGACCAACACCTCAAGGCTTTTTTGAATAGAAAAGATTTGTTGCCTTATAATTTAAATGTAAAATTGGGACTCAAAACTGCCAAAAACAATATTTGCGAGAACGCTTTCAAAAGTCCTTGGAAGCGTTCCCACTATAGTAGCAAACCTGTTTTGAATTGAAAACGGTTTGCTTCTTACCCTGGTGTTATCACCAGATTAGTAAGATTGAGCCGCCTTCACGATTAAATCCGCCGCCAGTTCGGTCGAAGCCAGCGAAGTATTAATCAAAAGCAGGTAGTGTTGCCGGTCGTTCCAATCGGCGTGGTAAAGCGTTTTTATGTAGTGCGAGCGGTCGTGGTCGTTATCATGTACCACTTTGGCGGCTTTTGCCTGGTCAACGTGGTCACGGTCCATGATGGTCTTCACCCGTTTATCGGCATCGGCGTAGATAAATACACTCAACACGCGAGGCCGTCCTTCGAGGTAAAAGTTAGCCCCGTGTCCGGCGATAACCACGTTACCCCTGGCGCTGACAGAACGAAGGACGCCCTGGGTCGCCTCGTTGTATTTGGCGGTATCCACGAAATTTTCGGCGCTGACCTGGGCGGCCATTTCCTGGTTAAGGATGGTCGGTCCACCCAGCGAGGTATAACCGAGCGACCCGATAATCTGGCTGATAAGACTATCGGCTTTTTCATCGTGGTCACTGGCTTCGTCCTCACTCACGCCCAGGCGGGCCGCTACCCCCTGGACAATTTCGCGGTCAATGTAGGGGTAGCCCAGGATTTGGGCTACCTTCTGACCGATTTCACGTCCACCACTGCCAATCTGGTGAGAAATTGTAATTACTGCCATAGTAAGACACTTACCCCTCTCTAATTACCGTCCGGTGGTCTGAGCGGTACTCTGAGGAGCGCTCTGGGCCTGGGCGGGTTGGATTTGCGGCTGTTCGTCGTAGACATAGCGTTTGCCGCGAAAATAAGAACAGACCGCCGCGATAATGCACAGGGCCGCCGAGAAGTAGAAGACCAACCGCAGGGCGTCCATAAAGGGTGAACTAATGAGGCCGGGGAAGAACTCGGTGCCGAGCAAGTGGGTCTGAGTGGCCTGAGGCAAGGTCTGCAAGACCGCGGTGGGCACCAGTTGGGCCATCGGGTTGTAGCCAAGGAAGGCCGCGAACAAAGCGCCGGTCGGGGGAAGATGCGAGGCCGCCGAGGCCGCCGTCGCCGGGACACCACCCTGGAGCAGGCCGTTCTGGATGGCAACGGGCAAGGTGCTGCTCAGGCCGACCACAACAATTGTAAAGAAGACGCCCATGCTCAACGGGCTACCGGCGTTCTGGAAGGTCGCCCGCATCCCGGAACCAACACCCCGGTATTGGGTCGGCAGCGAGTTCATAATTGCTGCCGTATTGGGAGCCGAGAAACTACCGAAGGAAGCGCCGATGATGAAAAGGACCAGGGCAAACGGGATGTAGCTGAAGTCTGCCGGGAAAAGGGTCAACAACACGAAGCCGAGCGCCAGGCCAATCATACCGCCGGTCGTCAGGGCGCGTACACCCAGTCTATCCGAGAGATAGCCGCCTAATACGCCGAAAATCATGAACCCAATCAAAAGTGGGAGCATGTAGATAGCCGACCAGAGCGGGGTGTCTTCGTAGGCATAGCCGTGAATCGGCAACCAGACGCCCTGCAACCAGATAATCAACATGAATTGCAGACCGCCATAGGCCAGGGCCGAGAGGAATTGAGCGGCGCAACCTACCGCGAAAGAGCGAATCTTGAACAGGTGCAGGTTGAACAACGGGTCTTTGCTGTGGTTTTCAACGTAGATGAACAGGACCAGCAAGCCCAGGCCGATTATCAACCCGGCGATAACCCAGGGGTTGGTCCAACCGGTGCTTTCAGTGCCGTAGGGCATGATGCCGTAAGTCATCGCCACCAGGAAGATTACCAGGCCACCGCCGAGGCAGATGTTACCCAGCAGGTCAATGCCTTTGGTCTGGCGTTTGGAACCCTGTTCGCGGAGCGACATATAAGCCCATACGGTACCGATAAGTCCGAAGGGTACACTGACCAGGAAGACCAACTGCCAGTTAATCGCCGCCAGCACACCGCCGACCAAAAGACCGATGAGGCTACCGCTAAGAGCGGCGACCATGTTCAGGCCGAGAGCCAGGCCGCGCTGTTTGGTGGGGAAAGCGTCGGTGATGATGGCGGTGCTATTGGCAATCAGACAACCGCCGCCGATACCCTGGATAAGCCGCAAAATAATAATTTCCAGCGCGCCCGTATTGCCGCTGCCTTCTCCCGGCATGATAAAAAGCAAAACCGAAGCGACGGTAAAGATGGCAAACCCGGCGTTATAGATACGGACCCGGCCCCACATATCGGAAAGACGACCAATCGTGACCAGCAAGGTGGCCGTTATGACCATGTACCCCATCAAAATCCAGAGCAGATAGGTGGTTTCGGCGGGTTCGAGGGGATTTACATTTAGACCCTTAAAAATCGCCGGAAGGGAAATCAATAAAATACTCGAATTCATCGCGCCCATCAGCACGCCCAACGTGGTGTTGGTAAGGGCCACCCACTTATAATTCGGCCCGGCAGGACGGGCGTGGCGTGGGGTGCGCGGAGCAGTAACTGCCATTATTTAATAGAACCTTTCTTTAATTACCATGTACTCGCATTTATTAACAGGCCAGTAAGTCAACAAACCGCTCTGTCGATTAACCTTTTACTGTAACCGTTTATAAAATCTCTGTCAGGTCGGAGCTATCCGGCTCATTCTCCCAAATTATTAGCCCGAAAGTGTTATACCAGAATGGAATTATCTAGGTTTTAAAATAATTCAAATTTATGGACTAATTGCACACTCCGAATTATAACCCCTTCTGAACTACTTTTCAATATTAATCACAATCTAACCCAAAGAAAACCGTTATTCCGGTTATCAACAACACAAATAGTACCTTGATTGCTAGTAAAAATTGACATCCATCGAAAAAATGTGCAAGTTAATTGCGCCAACAAAAACACTTGTACAAAGGAAAATCGATGGATGCCAAGTGGATTATAACCTGTTTCGTGGCTATAGACGACCTTAT